>Ga0233427_10000080_pt1 | contig 129178 bp, 119 predicted proteins | sample SI_118_April2016_5_FD_179885 | JGI IMG/M metagenome (GOLD analysis project Ga0233427, IMG submission 179885) | Seawater microbial communities from Saanich Inlet, British Columbia, Canada - SI_118_April2016_100_MG | ecosystem: Environmental > Aquatic > Marine > Inlet | place: Canada: British...
ACGCGGCGTTGCTGCGTCAGGCTTTCGCCCATTGCGCAATATTCCCCACTGCTGCCTCCCGTAGGAGTCTGGACCGTGTCTCAGTTCCAGTGTGGCCGATCACCCTCTCAGGCCGGCTAACCATCGTCGCCTTGGTGGGCTGTTATCCCGCCAACAAGCTAATGGTCCGCGAACTCATCTACAAACGGAGTTTGAGACTCCTTTGGCCACTCTCCATAAGAAGTGTGGTCTTATTCGGTATTAGCACAACTTTCGCCGAGTTATCCCGAATTCGTAGGCAGATTATTCACGTGTTACTCACCCTTGCGCCACTTTACCAGTTTCCCGAAGGAAACCTTCTCGTTCGACTTGCATGTGTTAGGCACGCCGCCAGCGTTCGTTCTGAGCCAGGATCAAACTCTCCAGTTATAAAACTAGGAAAATTAAATCCCTTTTAAATTAAATCAAAGTAATTGTTGCTTGACCCGCAACATCTTTTGACACCTATTCAATTTTCAAAGAGCAATTCAAAAAGCGTGTAATTCTACGCAGTTTGGGTAATATGTCAACTAATTATCTGAAAAAAGGCAAGAAATCTCTATGTGAAAGCCTTTTCCTTAAAATTTGTCCGGAAAAAACTTTCAGATAAAGATTTTCAGGCAGATTTGTTTGACTTGGTAATAATAGTTCCTGAAAAGATTAAAAGCAACATTTATTTTAAAAAAATTAATAATTTATTCACTTTCTTAATAAAGACTTTAAAAACAATGACCTTATTTTTGCCTGAACCGATGTTTTTCGCCCTGCAGAGCTAAATGCTCCTTACTCAATAACACTCTATTTAGTTGTTTGGAAAAAATAGACTACTATATATGGCATGAAATAATTTGCTTCCAACATTTTTATTAAAAAAATGGGTGCAGTTTAAAAGTGTGGGGCTACTTTTCTGCTCTAGATACTTTTTCTAATGCCTTGAGTATCCCTTCCATATCATAACTTTCCATCAAAAATTCAAAATGCTCGATCAATACTGTTAAAACATTACTGTTTTGGCCTAATTCGGCTAATACTTGCTCCATTTGTGTTACACTGGATAACTCTGCAGACTGCTTAATCTTGTCATAAAGGTCTTTCGGCAAGGTGAATTGAGTCAGATCTATTATTGTTATGGCGGTTAATTTTTCTTGCCTCCCTTCATCATTTTCATAAATAAACTCAACATCAAGCAAATTATTGAGGCAACTGAACACTTCTTCTTCCCTGAAGGGTTTGGATATATATTCATGAAATCCCATAGCAAGATAATATTCTCTTCTTCTATCAAACGCGGATGCGGTGATTGCCACAACTTTGATATGGTCTTTGTCGTCACTTTTCTGGATTAATTTGAGGGCATCCTCGCCCCGCATAACCGGCATGCGCATATCCATAAACACGATATCAGGCTGGTGTGCTTTTGTTTTTTCTACTCCCTCTTGACCATTTTCTGCTTCGACTGTTTCTACCCCAATTTCTGCAAGTAATTTTACCAGCACATCCCTGTTTTCTTTAACATCATCCACAACCAGTGCTTTGACCTGGTAGCCTGGAGCGAGTTGAAGGATGGAATTTGTTATTACTCTGTGTTGTGCAATCTCATTTGTTGACGGTGGAAGGTGCAGGTTGAAATAAAAATGCGAACCTTCGTGGACTTTAGATTTCAAAAATAATTCTGAACCCATAATATCCAATTGCTTTTTTGCAATGGCCAGGCCGAGGCCGGTACCTCCTGTATGGTCCCCTTGTTCATCTTGTTGAAATGCCTCAAATATTTTTTCTTGGGCTTCAACAGGAATGCCGCCCCCCGTGTCAATGATATTAAAACAATATTGATCCTTCTCCAGCGGGATTACTGTTAATAAAATCTCCCCGGAATCGGTGAACTTGACGGCATTACCTATAAGGTTGACCAGGATTTGCCGCAACTTGATTTCATCACCCTCTACGATAAGCGGAGCGGAAAAGGCTTCAGCTTTCCAATGTAACTGTTTTTGTCGACACCGAAGTTCAAACAATTCTGAGAGACTGTTGATCAAAGCAGTGAGATCAAAAATCGTTATATTCAGCTCCATTTTTCCGGCTTCAATTTTGGATATATCCAGAATTTCGTTGATCAATTTAAGAAGGTTCCTGCCACTATTATCGATGGTTTTAATGGCGGTCTGGGTGTCCTCATCGAAACCTTTTTTTCGCAGTAAAATTTGAGAAAAGCCAAGAACAGCGTTCATAGGAGTGCGGATTTCATGGCTCATATTGGCGAGGAACAAGGACTTAGCCTGATTGGCTCTTTCGGCTTCTATTTTTGCTTGGTCCAGGTCATTATTGACTTGTTCCAGATAAACGGTTTTTCCCTGAAGCTCTTGGTTCATAGATTCTGCATAAGTAACGGCTCGCTGGTTAGACCTGGAAAGTATTATAAATAACATTAGAAGTAAGGAATCTATGACGATTCCTCCCACCAATATCATCATAGGCTGATCATTGATTGTAGAATCGCGAAACGATTTAGTGCTCCGAATATCAAAAATCCAACTTCTTCCATAAAAATTCATGGTGTAACTCTGACTAAAAATTGGGCTTGGATCGAATTCATTGTTTGTGGTCACATGTTCGTCATAAAGAACTTCACCTGCATCACTAATCTGAATGTCAACCTGCCGTTTTTCTTGATGAAGCACCCCCTGCATAAGTTTCTTCATTACGAATGGAGCATAAACCAACCCAGTCAGGTTTTTTTTTCGTTCTTCCAGGGAACCAAAAGCACTGTCTTTATAGAATGGGGCGTAAAATAAAAAACCTGGAGTCTTTCCCGCATCCTGCACTAAGGTTATGGGTCCCGTTATTTGCGCTAACCCGGTATCACCGGCCTTTTTCGCCGCAGTGTAGCGATTTGTTTCGTGAGCCATGTCCAACCCAACGGCTTTGGCATTGACGCTGACAGGCTCGATGTAGGTAATAGGAAAAAACTCTTTATTATTATGCTTTGGATGAATGCGGTAGTCTGGGCGTTGTTGTCTTTGTTCTTCCAAATAAGAACTCAATCTTTGTGGTGGGACGAAGTGAATCACTCCAATGCCATTAATCCCCGGATATTTAATATCAATCCGCAGGCTCTCCGCAAAGATACGCCAGCCTTGATTGGATATATCCCCGCCTTTAGCCTGAATGGCCGCAACACCTCCCCATAGACCATCTTCATATTTTCTCATACGCTCGGAGATGAGCTCTACGACTTGATCTGATTCCCGAAGAAATTGGATATGGTTTTTTTCTTCGACCTGTTTTTTTGAGAAATACCATGCAAAGAGAGTCAGGAGAATAGAAAGGAGAACGACCATCCAATGGTACCAATGAAGCGCTCCGCTTTGGTCCATTGATTTTTTGTCATACTGTATGTTTTCGTTCACTGCTGTGACTATCCTCTAAGCCAGGTTTTTCGAAAAGTTTTTAGCCTTTAGTTGAAAAATATTTTAAAACTTAACTTTCAAACCTCCTGCCAATCCAAACCCATCCAATGCTTTGTTGACATCTTCTGTTTCATTGTATCGAGTTTCTAAAACCAAATCGAAAGTTTCATTGATCTTGAAATTAATTTGTGGCTCAACCACCCAGCGGTTGTCCCTGTCATTTTCAAGATTTAAGTCAGCAAATCCGCTGATGAAAATGCGTTCAGTTAGAGATAAGAACAAAATGACACTCACTTGGCTTCCGGTTCCGTCTGTTTCGTAGGGATGATACCTCCATTGTAACCAACTTTTTGGGCCAGGAAGAAATGGAATGGAATGCTTGAAGGTTAATCCCAGTCGAAGAACATCATTGTCGGGACCATTGGAGTCATTGTGTTCAGCCTCAAAAACTAATCCCTTGAGTGCTGACTGGCTATCTGGGAATAATGATCTGGTTAGTCTGTATTCCAAAAAGTATCGGGTTATATCAAACCGCCCATTACCGCTACCCTGGTTGCCAGAGAGATCGGAAAAACCCCAGAGATTGATGTCACCCGGCAGCTTCGACAAACTGGTCAAAATATTCAAAGTATTGTATTCACGGGTATCGAAGTAGTAAGTAAGTCCGACTTTTAAATTTTTCGGCAACTCAAACTTGGCGGGAGATGTTGTGGATGATTTTTCTTTATTCTCTGTTGGGTTTGCTTCCCCTAAACCTGTGGATAATAAAAAGAATATTATCACTAACAAAAATTGAGATATCGTTGGGACTCTATTTGTTTGCAGTTGAAATAAAATTTTCATGTGTTTAAATTAATTTGCGATGAGTCATCTTTTCTTAGCTTCAATGACGGGTAAATAATAGATTAAACTAATAAAAGAAAAAAAGGTTTTCCTGTAAATCGGATTTTTTGTTTATCAAAAAGTAATTCCAAGATTGTTTTCTTCATGTGGATAGATGGTAAGAACTATCATGTATATTTAAATTTTTGCAAAGTCCATGCCGAACACAGCATGCGAGTAAAAGGTATTGTTTTCTGGATGAATAGGGCTTTTTTTCGGAAGATTTATAGTAAAATCTGTGCTGATTATTTTACAGGCTGGGTTTTGGCGTAAATAACTATTTACGATGTCTGGCGGTGATTATGAATGCGGTTCAGGGGAAAAATACGGACATAGTTAAACGCCGCATCTACATAATGGGTGGGCAGTCCCAGATTGACATGGACTTCACCAATTTTATATAGCTTTTAGGAAATAGGTAATGCCGTAACTGCCGTTGAATAGATCCAGATACCATTCGCGGATCTTACCCTGATGCCGGTTAATGGGAAGGTTGCCATATAGGTGGAATCACTCTGTATTAATTTCTGTTTCTTCGACCATTTGAAGACTTTTGAGGGTGTATAGCTTGTGGTATAAACCTTCTTTCTCCATTAATTGAGTATGTGTGCCGCTTTCAACTATTTGCCCGTAATCCAGGACGATGATGCGGTCCGCATTATGAATGGTGGAAAGCCTATGAGCGATGATGAATGAGGTTCTTCCTTCCATCAACCGTTCGAGCGCATCCTGGATTAACAACTCCGACTCGTTGTCGAGTGCAGAAGTCGCTTCATCGAGAATCAGGATGTGCGGATCCTTCAAAATCGCCCTTGCAATGGCAATGCGTTGTCTCTGTCCGGCTGACAGGCGGATTCCCTTCTCACCGACTACCGTTTCATAACCGTCCGGACACTCCATAATGAAATTATGGGCATTGGCAGCTTTTGCCGCCAGGACGAGAGCCTCTTTTGTGACCCCGGGTTTTGCGTACTCAATATTTTCCAGGATGGTTCCTCCAAACAGGATAGTTTCCTGCGGTACGATGCCGATCTGTTTCCAGTAGCTGGCCAACTGCACAGATTTTAAAGGAATATCATCAATGCGGATCTCTCCTGAGACCGGATCATAAAACCGGTGCAGAAGTTGCACCAGAGTGCTCTTGCCTGCACCACTGGGGCCAACCAGGGCCACGGTTTGCCCCGGCTCCACCGTAAAGTTGATGCCTCGTATTACTTCCTGATCTTCCCGGTAATGAAAATGCACATCGTCAAATTCGACCTTGCCATCTAGTTCCGGAATAGATTTGGTGTCAGGCGTGTCGCGGACTTCCCCTTCCATATCGAGAATTTCAAAGACCCGTTTGCTGGCTCCGACACCTTCCTGCACTCGTGCGTAGAGGCGCGCGAAACTTCCCATCGGGCCGGCAATGATCGTGGCGTACAAAATGAAGGCGATGAGTTCACCGGGACTGATGGCCCCCAGAATCACTTCCCGGCCCCCATACCAGAGCAAGATGAGCGAGGTGCTAAAGGCAATGAAGCCAATGCTGGGACCAAAAAATGAGGAAATGATGACACGCTTTTTAGCGGATTGGTAACTGTCTTCCAATGCATCGCCAAAACGCTCGTTTTCCAGTTTTTCCCGGACAAAGGATTTCACTACCTGGATACAGGAAATATTTTCTTCCAGAATGGTGGTGGAAACAGCTAGTTTGTCCTGAATTTCGGTCGATAGCTTTTTCAGCCTGCGCCCAAAAGTGCGGGCGAACAATACCAGAACCGGAGCCAGTACCAGAATCAACCCTGTTAGTTTCCAATTCATATAGGTAATAATAATTATGCCGCCAAACAGGCGGATGGATTGTTGCAGCAGGGTGGCGGGCAGATCGGTGACGATATTCTCGATGGTGGTGATGTCGTTGGTCATGCGCGAGACGATTTCCCCAGTTCTACGCTTCACAAAAAAACTCAGCGAAAGCGTATGCAAATGCCGGAAAAGTTTTATACGGAAATCGGTGATGGCACGCTTTTCGGTCAGGTCAAACAAGTAATTATGGGCGGTGGAAAAGATAAGCTGAATCAAAAACAACCCGGCAATGCTAAGAGTGAGGGAGTTCATCAGGGCCATGTTTTTTTCAACCATGACCACATCCACCAGTTTTTTGATATACAGCGGTACTGCAAGGTTGGTCACGGAAGCGATGACCAGACAGATGGCACCAAAGATCAAAGCCTTTTTGTAAGGCGAAAGTAAAATTAATAGTCTTCTATAATTATGCATGCGAGTAAATTTTTTGTATTGGGTTGGGAACACTGTATCATAACCGGCGCCAGCGTGACGCTGGACCCGACTAGCAACGACTTTTTAACAAGCAAAGAGTTATCTTGGCTTAATGATCTATTGCTGGTTTAATCCTTATATTAAAAGACCGAATAGAAAGAGCGAAGCATTTTGCCAAATAAACTTGCCATCATTTTTTCGGATATCAAGATTCAGCATACGGTGTTTGCCTTGCCATTTGCAGTGATGAGTGCCTTTCTGGCTGCCGGAGGGTTGCCCGAAACAAAAAAGTTAGTGTGGATTGTGGTTTGCATGGTGGGCGCAAGAAGTGCAGCAATGGCATTCAACCGCATAGTCGATTTCCGGTTTGATATGAAAAATCCACGCACTCAAAGCCGCGCCCTTCCTTCGGGAAAGATTGGCGTTGGCAATTATTGGGTTTTCCTCATCGCTTCTTCCGCCTTGTTTGTTGTGTCGGCATGGATGCTGAACCCGCTGGCGTTTTATCTTTCTCCTGTGGCTTTAGCCATCGTATTTTTTTATTCATTGACCAAACGGTTCACCGCGTTTTCACATTTCTGGTTGGGACTCGCCATCTCTATTGCTCCGGTAGGGGCATGGGTCGCCATCCGTGAGGAAATTTCTTTCACCTCACTTTTATTGGGCGCGGCGGTGGTATTCTGGTTGATCGGATTCGATATTCTTTATGCCTGCATGGATGTGGAAGCGGACCGGAAAAACCAATTGCACTCCATCCCCGAACGATTCGGTATTGAGACGGCATTGAAAATAGCCTTTGCCTCGCATGCGGTGATGGTGATTTTTTTGCTGGTGTTATGGGAGCCCACGGTTCTCCTGGGCTGGGTTTATTTGTCTGGGGTGGCTCTGGTAGCGGGTCTCTTGGTCTATGAACATTCGCTGATCAAGAAAGACGATTTGTCCAAGGTGAATATGGCATTTTTCAACGTCAACGGCATCATCAGTCTAGGATTGATGGCCTTCGTGATCGTCGATTGTATTTGGGTGTGAAGCTGCGGCGTTTGGTGAATTTTTTCCTTAATTAAGAATTAGTTTCTAGTTGGAAAACTGTCTTATATAAGACACAACCTGCCAAATCTGATCCTCGCTAAGGGCTTTGAATCCCATCATTCCGGTTCCTTTTGATCCATTTTTGATGACCCAATACAGTTGGCCATCTGGAATTTTATTCATCATTGCCTGGCATGAAAAGTCTCTTGGGTTTGGTTTCATTCCTTTTGCCATCTTTCCATCACCTTTACCTTTAACCCCGTGGCACTGAACACAGGCTAATGGTTTTGCTCCCTTTGCGTAAATTTTTTCACCTGCTGAAATGTTCTCCGGCGTGGCTTTAAGAGGATTAGCTTGTTTATAAATTTTATTGGGAGCTTTAGGGGTCTTTCTTTTTTGCTTGCAATTTTCGGCCACAGCGGGACTTGCAAGTACAAAAGACAGTGCTATGACTGCCGATAAAAATATAATCCTGTTATTTAAAGTCATCTATTCATCTCCTCAGTAAATCATTAGGGGGCGCTTATCCTTAATAAGCAAGCACGATGCCCAACACCCCGGTATGGGTCTTTTCAGACCTTCCGGGACTGGTTCCTTCTAGGTCCGCTGTGGCTTCTGCCATGAGTTTGAAGTTTCTGGCCAGCCAATAAGAAAAGTTCACGGTTAGAGTGTTCGCATCCAACGGTTGTTTCCCATAAACTTTTACCCGATTGTAGAGCAGGGAGGCAATCCAGTTATCCATGAATGGGTAGGTGACACCTATGAAACCACCCCATGACTCGATTTTTCCCAAGTCCCCTGATGAGGCAAACGTGGCGTTGGAGTCTTCTCCATAAAGGATATTACCCCATAGGTTGAAGGTATCCGCAATCGTGAAGTTAAAATCCGGGCCAATGCGGAAAAATTCATTTCTTGTATTGCTGGTGTTTTGTTCCCGACCGCTGTAGCCATAGAGACCAATGCTGTCTCCACCGAAATCCAAAGACATTTTTGCATAAAAGTTTTTGAATTCATCGGAGTCAAAATTGCGATCGCTATCTGCAACGCCAATTCCATTGCCATTGGCGACAGCTCCTACCACTGCCATTTCTATGGAATCGGTTAACTCAAAGCTATAGGATACTTCTACAATACGGTCGTAAGTGAGCCTGAAATTACTGTTGCTGACGGCTGTTGTGTAATAAGTGAAATCTTGAAAGGTCAATCTCTGTTCCCGGGGAAACAAAATGTCCGAGGCCTGGAACTGGCCGATTCTCATATCCAGATCAACATCTTTGTAACCATCGTTAAAGTATATGAATGCGTCTTCGATGCCGGTTATATCTCCCCGTTCATCCACAAAGAAATAGAAATAATAACTGATGTCTTTTTTTATGGGTGCGCTGGAAAGTATTTTTAACGAAAACGGAGCTTGAAAGTCATTGCTGGTTTTCGTGTCACTGCGTGACCTGAAAAAAGTATCGACACGAATAGCAAGAGGCATATGATTTAACAGCATGAGTTCTTCATCGCCTGTGTCGACCAATTGATCTGAAAGATCCGCCCCGGGTAGTTGATAGCCGTTTCCAGCGAACATTTCACCAAACCCATTCAGCATCGGAAATCCAATATGGCAGGTGACGCAACTGATCTTGTGCCGTCTGGCGAAAGCGGGAATGGCATGTGCCGACTCGATGGAAAAAATTGAGATCAATAAAAAAGCTGTGAATATATGAAAGAAAGAAATCGAATTTGATGGCAGTAATGGAATGGATTTAGCTTTCATATTCACCTCAAGTCGTAAAGTCACTTTTCTCAACTTTATATCATTATAGATATATGGAATGGGAAATTTATTCCTTAATTTGATTGGTGTTCATAGTGTCCGTAGATAAGACGTGAACGTTGGTGCTAACCATTTTCTTCCTGAATAAAACTTCATGAAACATGGAATAGACCCGGTTCTTTCGGTATCATGTATATGGATATTAAAAAAAGGGTGGGAAGCTAATGAAGTCAAAGTGGGGAGTCTCTTTTGGGCAATGATAGGGGAGAAGAACTGGAGACCCGAAATCCCTCGGTAAGCAGACGAACATTTTTCATTAATGCGGTAATGGGATTCAGTCTGTTTTCCGGAATTGCCCTGATGGCTTCCTACTTTATTCGTTTTCTTCTTCCTGTCTCCCGCGTTAAATCTACCCGGAAATTATATGTCGGTGATGTTCGCCAGATCCCTCCCGGAAAAAGTATCAACTTTACCGATCTTAAAGGGCAAAGACTGAATATTGTCAATACAGGTGATGAATTCATCGCTCTTTCCACCAAGTGCACGCATCTGGGTTGCCAGGTGTTTTGGAGAGAACGTGACAGGCTGTTCTTCTGCCCCTGTCATGACGGGTATTTTGATGCAAGAGGCAATGTGGTCAAGGGGCCACCCCCCGCGCCACTTACGACTTACAAGGTGGAAGTGGTGGGGCAGAGCGTTTATATTTTTGTGGATGAGGTCCATGTTTAAAGTACTCAATCTCGTGAAATTGACCGACTGGGTGAAGGAGAGGTTTCCTGTGGATGTGCAGGAGATGAAATCTCTGACGAACGAACCGGTTCCGAATCATTTAAAGCATTGGTGGTTTGCATTGGGGGGCACCCCTGCCATCCTGTTTGTCATTCAAATAATCACAGGAATTTTTTTATTGTTTCATTACGTTCCAACCCCTGAGCAGGCTTATGAAAGTGTGGGCAAGATCACTGATGAGGTGGCGTTTGGATGGTACGTGAGAAGCTTGCATAAATGGGCCTCGGAATTAATGATTGTGACGGTCATGCTGCATATGTCGCGTGTTTATTTTACTGGCGCGTACCGCAAACCTCGGGAACTGAATTGGATGGTCGGAGTGGTCATCTTGTTTGTTACTTTAGGCCTGGCCTTCACGGGTTATTCTCTCATCTATGACCAGCTTTCTTATTGGGCGGCAGTGGTGGGAACGGAAATCGCCCAAAGTACCCCGATAGTGGGTCCGCTTGCCGCCGACTTTATCCGTGGCGGCCCGGAAATTTCGGGGAATACGCTGACTCGATTTTATGTTTTTCATGTGGTTATATTGCCAGCCTTGCTGGCTGGGTTGGTGGTGCTTCATATTGTTATTGTCCGGCTAAATGGGGTGACACAGTTTGAGTTTGAAGGAGATAGGAGGTCGAGGCATAGAACTTTTCCGCTTTTCCCCGACCATGTCCTTACAGAGGCCATTTTGGCAATACTGATTTTATATTTGTTGACCATGATGGCCGTTATATTCCCGGCTGGTTTGGGTGACAGGGCTGACCCATTGATGACACCCGAACATATCAAGCCGGAATGGTATTTTTATGCCTCGTTTCGTTGGCTGAAATTGACCAATGTCTACATAGGAATCGTGGGTCAGATATTTTTTGTGGGGATAATAGTACTTTGGCCGTTTTTTGATAAAATTTTTGAAAATAAATTTCCCAGGGCAGAGCTGAGTGTATGGATTGGATTTTTAGGTTTTTCCTTTTATCTGGTCTTGACCGTTTGGGAAGCTCTGGTTTGAATATTGGCTGACAGGCCAGGCAATCAGAAAGTGGGGAACCATGTCTCTCAATACGAAAAAAATAGTAATCGCTGTTATTGGATTGTTTTTTCTGGGTGCTCTTTTAATTGTGGGTGGCATCGAAAGTAATAAGCGGGTACTTGGCAAAAAGGCTTTTATAAAAGTCGCGGCTTCCAGTGAAAATTGTGTGGATTGCCATACGGTCACCAGTCCTTCCCTGATAGCACAATGGAAAGACAGCAAACATGCAATGAAGGGGGTAGGTTGTGTCGAGTGCCATGAAGCGAAACCTACCGATGCCGACGCCTGGGAGCATGAAGGAGTTTTAGTGGCTGTAGTGGTTTCCCCAAAAGATTGTTCGAAGTGCCATGCTAATGAGAACGACCAGTTTCAGGCTTCCCACCATGCCGATGCCGGGAAAATAATCGGTTCTCTGGATAATGTTCTGGCTGAAGTGGTAGAAGGCAATATGGGCCGTCTTTCAATGAATGGACAGTCTCCGGCGGCCATTAATGGTTGCTGGCAATGTCATGGCTCTGTAGTCAAGATTATGGAGAACGGAAGGCCCGATCCTGCAACTTGGCCCAACACTGGAATAGGCAGGATTAATCCGGATGGCAGTAAAGGCTCCTGTTCTGCATGTCATTCTCGGCACCGGTTTTCCGTGGTCGTTTCCCGTCAGCCGGATAGTTGTGGGAAATGTCATATGGGTCCGGATCATCCGCAAAAAGAAATTTATGAGGAATCCAAACACGGAATCGCCTTTAAAGCGTTCAAGCAAGATATGAATTTATCTGCCCAGCCTTGGCGTGCAGGAATTGAGTATTCCGCTGCACCGACTTGCGCGACCTGTCATATGAGCGCTACGGAAGAATTGCCGGTGACTCATGACGTGGGCATGAGGATATCCTGGAATCTGCGTCCGCCGATCTCAGAGAAAATAGATGCCAAAGCGATTAAAGCGGGAGAGCAGGTTGTGCCTTGGGAGGAAAGAAGAAAAAATATGAAGGCCGTCTGCAAAAAATGCCATGCGAAAAATTATGTGGAGGGTTTCTACCTGCAGTTTGACTCAGCGATTAATTTATATAATGAAAAATTTGGCAAGCCTGCCACCCGCATCATTAAAATGATGAAAGCGGGAGGAGTGTTGACCGCAACAAACTTTGATGAAGAGTTGGAATGGACATATTTCTATCTCTGGCACCATGAGGGTAGACGTGCGCGTCATGGTGCTGCCATGATGGCTCCAGATTACACGCAATGGCATGGCTTCTTTGAAGTGGCCGAGCGGTTCTACATTCATTTTGTGCCACAAGTGCGTGAAGCCTGTGAGGATAAAATACGTCACGGAGGGGAGGCGGCCACTGCAGCGAAAGAGGTCCTGGCGGAATTGGACTCAATCTTGAATCGTGAGGAACATATGTGGTTTCTTGGGAAAATGACGGGAGATGAAAAGGCCCGAAGAAAATTGGCCGCCGAAGAATTTAAAAAACGCTATGCCCAGTAAGAGGAAATGCAGGATTAGGAGTAGATTAAAGCATGGTTGGCTTGACTAGAATGAGCTCTTTTGTTGATCTTTCTCACTCTGCCTTTTACGGTGGGTTTGGGTGAGTTGCCAGGTATGCTCTTTCCGCATCATGATCATCTTTTCTTTAGAAGCTGAAGATTGTCACCCGCCTCAACAGATGAAAAATATCGAGACCTGACTCCACTTACCATGCTCCACATCCAGCTTCAAGTGCTTTAACAGCGGCTTGGGTAGACCCAGAATCAATCCTAAAGTGTGAGTATTGAATTATTTATAGGTGTATAATAATTTTTGCTTTTGCTCTGGGTTTTTACAAAGAAATTTGTACGAAATCTAATATAAAAATTAGAGAAGACTCTGATAGCTGTTGAAAAATTAGGTCTTAAAGGTTTGATCAAATTTAGGCATGAAGCTTGCTATAAGAACGGTAAGAAACTTTTGTTGATTAAGCCAAGCTAATTTGAGTGGACAATAGGGGTTTCTAGCGAAATGCAGGAACTATTGAGATGTGTGTTTTGCGTCCATGAGAATGGATAGGTTATAATGTAAAACTTCCTGACTTTTCGAATATTGGAGTTTTAAAAAATGCTTTTCGAGTTTGAAGATTCAACGTTGGAACCCATTTATGAAAAAGTAAATGCCGGGACGCGCCTTTCTTACGAAGATGGTGTGACTCTTTGGAACACCCCTGATTTGTTAGGTGTGGGGTATATGGCTAATATCTTGCGTGAAAGATTGAATGGGGATAAGACTTATTTTATTCATAACCGACATATCAACCCGACAAATGTTTGTGTTCTAAGTTGCCAGTTTTGCGCCTTTGGGGTTAAGGCAGATAATCCTCACGCTTATGAGAAGTCGTTGGAGGAAATTTTTGCGGATGCTGAAAAATATAATCGGGGAGAGGTTAGTGAGTTTCATATTGTTGGCGGACTTCATCCTGATTATCCGTTTGAATATTATCTCGATTTATTAAGAGGATTAAAAGAACGCTTTCCATCGGTTCATATCCAGGCCTATACAGCAGTAGAATTAGAATATCTTTCCCGTCTGGCTAACCTCCCCATAAAAGAAACTTTAGAAGCTTTATTGGATGCGGGCTTGGGGTCTATCCCCGGAGGCGGTGCGGAGATTTTTGCAAAACGAGTGCGTCGCAAAATTTGTGGAGACAAGATAACTGGTGAGGAGTGGTTGCAAGTTCATGAGATAGCTCATCATACTGGATTAAAAAGCAATGCCACTATGCTTTATGGTCACTTGGAAACGGTGGAAGAAAGATCGGATCATCTGGTGCGTTTGCGCGAATTGCAAGACCGGACCCAAGGGTTTGTAACATTCATTCCTTTAGCTTTCCACCCGGAGAACACAGTATTAGATTTTTTAAAAACCACGCCAGGACAATTGGATCTGAGAGCACTAGCGGTTTCGAGATTGATGCTGGACAATTTTCCCCATGTGAAAGCATTCTGGATAATGATCACACCTAAAATTGCTCAACTTGCGCAGTCTTTTGGTGCGGATGATATGGATGGAACTGTTGTTGAAGAGAAGATCATCCATGCCGCCGGTGCGGCCACAGATCAGGTTTTTCACAAGGATCAGATCATTAATATGATTACTGAGTCCGGCAGAAAACCTGTGGAACGAGATACTTTGTATGAAAAGGTGGACGAGCTTGAAGTGGGAGAGGTGTATTAGAATGCGGAGTTCCGATAAGGGCTGAATTTGGCCTCAAAAAGCGGATTTTGACGCAATCTTGACACATTCCTGATAAAAACTTTACATTAAAGGTGTATATATCTATACTTGACACATGCACCTAAAGATTGGACGGAGTTCATGCTCCAGGTTTAACAATTCACGGGTTAGCCCGGGAGGGACTTTAAACTTTATTGTGAAATTGAGAACGCACTTTAAACTTTATTGTGAAAAGGGATAATTGACATGGGTTATGAAGGAAAAAAAGTATTGGTTGTAGATGATTCTGCGGTAATGCGACAAATCATTAAAAAGAATTTGAAGGAATTAGGCTTTAGTGACCTTACCGAGGCCGAAGATGGAGCCGCAGGCTTGAAAAAAGCCGGTGAAGGTGCATTTGACCTGATTGTGTCTGATTGGAATATGCCAAACATGACCGGTTTGGAATTTTTAAAAGCAGTTCGAGCAGATGCTAACTTAAAAGCTGTGTCTTTCATAATGGTCACTTCTGAAGCTGATAAGGAAAAAATTATGGAAGCGGTGCAAGCCGGGGTTAATCAATATATTGTAAAACCCTTTAATGCTGTTCAGCTGGAAGAAAAAATTAAGGCAATTAAGTTTTAATTCTAAAGGCGGTCGGGTAACTAGAATAAGGTGTGATGGGGGAGGGGAAAGCACATAAAATGATTCCCTTTAAATCCAATAAACCCTTAAAAAACAATTGATTTATTAAGATTTAGCGTTGACCGAATATAAGGTAGCTTTTATAATGTTTGCAGATGTGTATGCTTAACATTTGAAAAATCAAAAGGTTACCTGAGGTTTGGGCATTTATTTAATGACTTAAGGTTGGATAATTTTTGCCCAAATGGGTTGCTAAATCAAACGGGGGGTGTGACCCCATTATAATAGGATCTATTCATGGCAGCAATTGATTTTAACGATGGGAAGATGCCGAGCGTATTGACGGATGTTTCTCGAGACTCGATATTATCGATTTTCAATACAATTTTTGGGGCGGAACCCAAATTTGACGGCAAAGATAATGAAGGAAAGGTGGGGGAAGGGGTTGTAGGAATCATTTCCTTTATGGGAGATGTGAACTATATCATCATGCTGGCTCTTCCAAAAGATTCGGCCATCGCCATGGCGTCCAAGTTTTGTGGTTTCGATATAGATTACGATAGCCCGGATATGGGTGACGTGGTTGGGGAACTGGCAAATGTATTAGCTGGGGATATTGTAGCTAGAATGAGCAAGGAAGAATTGAAAGTGACCATGTCATTGCCAACGATTATGCGTGGCCACGATGTAGAACCTTTGTTGCCCAGAGGTTTGCCTTTAGAGAAACTCAGCTTTTCAATGGCAGAGGGCAACTTCATGCTTAAGGTTGCAGGGGCAAAATCTGGAGACTTGGTAGGTAGGAAACCAGGAACCTGAGTTTCTTCTTTTCTTGCATTCCGCTGGATGTTTTTGCGTTAAGTGGGTTTCAAAATTAAATGAGTCGGGTATTTTTACTGACTGGAAAATAAATTCAGATGATATTAAAAGCCTGTTCAACTGAGGTCAAACTATGAATGATTCAAATAAAGAAGAACCTGTTGCTCCTGATCTAGATCAGGAAGGGGACGGTTCTGACCAAGATGACGGAATGGGTGAAATCGTCAATGAATTTCTGGTCGAAAGCTACGAAAACCTGGATCAGTTGGACCAAGATCTTGTTGATTTGGAACAGAACCCCGGTGATACCAACATTCTCTCAAGTATTTTCAGGACGATTCATACAATAAAAGGCACCTGTGGTTTCATCGGTTTTAGCAAGTTGGAATCTGTTGCGCATATTGGTGAGAACCTGCTGGGAAAATTGCGGGATGGCGAATTGAAACTGGACCCGGCACGAACCAGTGCTCTCTTGGCCATGCTGGATGCTATCCGGCAGATACTTTCCTGCATTGAAAATGATAATAATGAAGGCAGTGTGGATTACTCCGGCCTGGTTGAAACTTTGACCCGGTTACAAACTGATGATGGAGAGAGTGAAGCACCGCCTGCACCTGTAAAGGCGGAAGTGAAGGAAGAGGCCACTCCAGCACCTGCCCCAGAAGCGGAAAAAGTAGAAGAGCCCGTGGTAGCGACTGAGGAAGAACCCATCACACCTTCTGCTGAAATTGACGAAGATATGGAGCCCATCGTCAATGAGTTTCTGGTCGAAAGCTACGAAAATTTGGACCGTTTGGATAAAGACCTCATTGAACTGGAGCAGGAGCCTGGCAATACAGAAATTCTTTCCAGCATTTTCAGAACCATTCATACTATTAAAGGCACCTGTGGTTTTATTGGTTTGCACAAATTGGAAAGAGTGGCCCATGTTGGAGAAAACCTGCTGGGCAAGCTCCGGGATGGTGAACTGTCTTTGAATCCTCCAAGAACTAGTGCTTTGTTGGCAATGGTCGATGCCATTCGGTATATGTTGGGTTGCATAGAGAAAGACCGAAATGAAGGAGAGGTGGACTACTCACAGCTTGTCGATAACCTGGGCAAACTCTTGACCGATGAAGGTTGCGCAGAGCTGGAAGGCTCTCCACCTGAATCGGTACCTGAGCCCGCCGAGGAGAAAAAAGAAGAAAAGAAATTTGTCGCTGCTGAGGATAAAAAAGATCGTAGGACGGCTCCTAATAAAGAAGAGGCCGAGCATGTAGCCAAGCACGGCGACAAACGCGCTACGGATGACCGGCGTAAAGAGGGCCGGGGAGTAGCAGATTCCAGTATTCGTGTGGATGTCGATATCCTGGATCGGTTGATGAACCTTGTTGGGGAATTGGTGCTGGCTCGAAATCAGATATTACAATATGCCCCCGCCAAGAGTGACTCGTCGTTTATTGCTACCAGTCAGCATTTGAATTTGGTTACCACTGAGTTGCAGGAAGGTGTCATGAAAACCAGAATGCAACCTATTGGGAATATCTGGAGTAAGTTCCCCCGTGTTGTTCGTGACCTTTCCATGGCCGTTGGTAAAAAGATTCGTTTGGAAATGGAAGGCAAAGACACAGAGCTCGATAAAACCCTTATTGAAGCCATCAAAGATCCTCTTACACATATTGTCCGGAACTCTTGTGACCATGGAATTGAAACTCCTGAAAAACGTCTGGCAAATGGCAAAGATGAAGAGGGTGTATTGCTGTTGCGCGCTTTCCATGAGGGAGGACAGGTCAACATTGAGATCATTGATGATGGTGGCGGAATTGATCCTGAGAAAATTAAAAGTATAGCCCTCTCGAAAAGTGTTATTACGCAAGAACAGGCTGACAGGATGGGAGATCGGGAACTGGTCAACCTCATTTTTGCGGCGGGATTTTCCACTGCCGAAAAGGTAACGAATGTTTCCGGCAGAGGCGTGGGGATGGATGTGGTTCGCACCAATATTGAAAAAATTGGAGGATCGGTAGATATCCAGAGTGCCCCTGGTAAGGGAACAACCTTGCGTGTCAAGATTCCTCTTACTCTGGCAATTATTCCTGCTTTGATTATCACTACAGCGGAAGAACGCTACGCCATCCCACAGGTTAACCTGCTTGAACTTGTTCGTCTGGATGGGGATCAGGTTAAAAAGTCTATCGAGCTAATTCAGGGAGCACCCGTCTATCGCTTGCGTGGAAACCTGCTTCCTTTGATTTCTCTCAATGATGAATTGAAGGTGGCAAAGAAAGAAGAAAGTGATGCGGTTAATATTGTTGTCCTGCATGCAGATGACCGCCAGTTTGGCATGGTGGTTGAGGGAATTAGTGATACCGAGGAAATTGTGGTCAAGCCTCTGAGCAAACAGCTCAAGGGCATACCGGCATTTTCTGGGGCTACCATCATGGGAGATGGAAAGCTGGCCTTGATTCTTGATGTCATGGGGCTTGCCCAAAAAGCCCAGGTTATATCAGAACATCAGGAAAAGAGTATTTCTAAAGGTTCAGAAAGCCAGGGAGTTGCGAATGATCGTGAAACCCTGCTCATCTTTGGATTGGAAGCAGATGATCGTATGGCGATACCATTATCGGAGGTCGCACGTCTGGAAGAGTTTAAACGTTCGGATGTGGAACAATCGGGTGACCAGGATGTAGTGCAGTATCGTGGAGAAATTATGCCCTTGGTTTACCTAAAAAATGCTCTAAATGGAGGTTCTTCCAAAGAGGAATCCGAAAAGGAATTGATGCAGGCTGTAGTTTTCACCAGAAATGGAAGGAGTGTTGGGTTGGTTGTTGAGCGCATCATCGATATTGTGGAGGAAACGATTTCGGTGAAACGTGGGGCCAATAGACCGGGAGTGCTCGGAACTATTGTTGTTCAAGACCGTGTGACGGACCTGCTTGATATTGAAAATGTGGTTCAATCTGCAGACCCTAGCTTTCTAATTGACACAACAAGCGTTGCACTAGTGGAGGAGGCCTGAAATGACTGAGCAAAAACAATTTTGTACATTTTACATCAACAAGCATATGTTTGGGGTGAAGGTTGAACAGGTTCAGGAAGTTTTTCGTTATCAGGAAATGACGACAGTTCCTCTGGCACCTCCAGAAGTGCGTGGTTTGATCAATCTCCGTGGACAAATTATAACGGCCATTGATCTGAGATTACGATTAGGAATGGAGCCTGGCCCTGAAGACAAGCTACCGATGAATGTGGTGGTAAGAACTAAAGATGGCGTGGTGAGCCTTCTGGTGGATGAAATTGGAGATGTGCTGGAAGTGGCCGATGATGTTTATGAACGACCTCCTGAAACCATCCCTCAGGAAGTTCGGAATCTGGTATTGGGTGTATATAAACTGGAGGGTAAGTTACTACTAATTTTGGATTCTGAAAAAGCCGTGAATGTTTCTACGGATACTATCGCAACTTAAACTCTACCGTCCCACTTTCAACTTTGATATGATTTTCTGCCCAATCTGGTCCAGAGGCAGAACTTCATCCGCTAAACCTGCTCGAGCGACAAAGCCGGGCATTCCCCACACTACACTGCTTGCCTCATCTTGAACGATGACTTGGCCTCCTGCTTCCTTTACATGTTCGCAACCGATCAGGCCATCTTGTCCCATTCCCGTTAAAATAACCGATAAAGTTTTTCTTCCGTAAATTTCTACTACGGATCGAAATAAGGGATCTACTGCAGGTCGGCAGGAGTTCTCTTGAGGGTCTTGATTGGTTTTTATATAAACTCCATCAGCTCTTTTTTCAAGAACCATATGATAGTCACCCGGTGCGATCCAGGCTTTTCCTGGAATAAGTTTCTCGCCGGTTTTCCCTTCCTGAATATCCAGTGGAGATTTTGCTGTTAGTCTTTCCGCAAGGAGCTTGGTAAAAAAGGGTGGCATGTGCTGTACCAGAACAATGGGTACTGGTAGATCACCAGGAAGCGTGGGAAAGAGTTCGGCCAATGCATTAGGCCCTCCGGTGGAAACCCCGATGGCAAGAATATCTGCTTTCTGAAGTAAGGAAGTTTTGACTATTGGACGCTTTATGATCGGGGTACCTACTTTAGCCACTGGTTTGGGTATCAATTTTAGTGGGGCTTCTATCCCCGCGCTCTTGGAACAAAACATTTTTATCTTGGGGATCAGTTCGTCTCGTATCCGCTGCATGGCAACGGATACACTTCCCACATTTGCGGGTTTGGTGACATAATCCGTAGCACCAAGAGCTAAGGCTTCTAAGGTTTTGGCCCCACCGCGTTCCGTTAGTGTGCTGAACATAATGATGGGTAATTTGGGATAGATTTTTCGGGCTTCAGCGAGGGTTTGGAGCCCATCCATTTCTGGCATTTCAATATCCAGGGTCAGAATATCTGGATTAACCTGTGGTATTTTTTGTAAAGCGATTTTGCCGTTGGCAGCGGTAGCGGCTACCTCAATATCTGGGTCGCCAGATAAGGTATCGGTAACAATTTTTCTAACGACTACCGCATCGTCTACAACGAGCACTCGAATCTTTCGCATAATTATATTAAGTGGAGATTAGATGTAAGATTTATAAGGTCTAAAAAGTCAATACTATATACAGATTAACAGTAACCTAAAATTGGTGGAATATCCAGAAGAATCATTGTCATTACGAATCCTTATGGTGCAGATTCGCGGAAGGATTGTTCGGTGAAATTGAAACGCTTTACCTATTCAAGGTGTGTATACTAATTTAACTACATTTACATTTGGAAATTTTATATGGCTCATTTAATTAATAAGGACGGTCTTTCGGTGACTAATAATCCTCGAGCGATCCATGAAGAACTTTTTCGAGGAACAGGATATGTGATCGGTAATGGGGCCTCTGTTTTTATTCAAAATGAAAGCATTACCGAAAAATATATTATGGTTTTTAAGGATATAAGTCCTCCCTCAGAAAGACGTTTTATTGCCAGTCGTTATAAAGAGGCTCTGGAATTGTTTCAGCAATGGTTGGATGCTTAGTCGATAGGAGGTTTTAAGGTGGAAAACTGGTTGATGTTAACACTGGTAGGCAAGGATCGCGCCGGAATTGTTGCCAAGATCAGTCAGGCTTTATTTGATCTGAATGGAAACCTTGGAGAAACATCAATGACCCGCCTGGGTGGTAATTTTACCATCATGCTTATGGTCTGTGTTCCAGAAAAAAAATCTGTTGTGCAGAAAAAACTCCAAACGATATGTGATGAATTGGAATTGTTTTTTCACTTGGATGAAATAGAGGGCGAACTACATCAACATATTGAACCTGATGTTCGGATTAGTATCCATGGTGCGGACCAAGCCGGTATTGTTGCCCGAGCCACTGGTTCTTTGGCCGAAGCCGGGTTGAATATTCTCAACCTTGAGTCGGATGTGGGAGGGCACCCTGATAGCCCTGTTTATGTCATGCACATTGAAGGAGTTGCCGGCATGGGCCTTGTGAATTTGGAAAAGGCTCTGCAAAAATTTTCTCGCGAAAATGATGTGGTAGCTCGTATGGCCCCCATTGATACAATGGTGGGTTAGTCATGGCTCTTCTGGATATATTGGTTTACCCAGATGAAAGGTTGAAGAAGATTTCTCAACCTGTAAAAGAATTTTCTGACAACCTCAAGCAGTTTATCCTGAACCTTGAAGAAACTTTTCGCTCTTTTCCTGGATGTGTTGGAATAGCGGCTCCTCAAGTGGGCCGATTTGAGAGAGTTGTTTTGGTGGATATTTCCCATAAACCTCAGCACGAAAATCATGGATTCCTGATATTAGTGAACCCGAAAATTTCTTCTTCTGCGGGGAGTAATGTTGGTAGGGAAGGTTGTCTCTCGGTTCCTGATTATACCGGAAAAGTTGAACGGTCAGTATCTATAACCTTGGAGGCCTTGAACGAAAAAGGCGAGAAAAAAGTGTTTCAAATGAAAGGGTATGAAGCGCGCGCGGTTCAGCACGAGATTGACCATTTGGACGGGAAGCTGTTTCTGGATCGGTTGGTCAGCAGGCGAAATGCTTTAAGCAAAAGAATCGAGCTTTCCACATGACTTAAAAAGTGGAGAAAAATGACATCTGTTCTATTGGCCTACTGGAAGGGTGAGGAGCGGGGCGTTGTCTTTGATCTTCCCTGCCTGCAAAGAAAATATTTGTGCCAAAAGAGAAAAGGTAGACTTGGACGATAAATCCGAATCGTCAACATAAAACCAGGTTCCACGGTAAAAAATAACCATAGTATTTTCTTCCGGTTTATTTGGACGAGAGCGGATCCTCAATAAATCGCCAGTTACTTTCTTCCAATCAAATACATCTCCGTCTGGAGTTTTTGTTTGGGTTACCTTGCCCTGCAAAACATCCGTACTCGAAACTTCTACCGCCTGAGAAAGATAAAACATGATTCCTAAAAGAGAACGAGTGACGACACGGATCTGATTTGCCTTGTTCAATGAGGGTGAAAAAGTTAGTGCATACCGGGTTTTTCCGGGTTCGACGTTTATTGCAAGGGCAAATTGTTTTGCCTCTTCCCTGTTTTTATCTTCTTCGTTAATATGCAGAATCAATTGCGGTACTCCATCTGCATCATGATACGAAAGGTTAATGGCATCTTGAACCTGTAAGGCCCTTAAATATTTTACTGCTGAAGCAAATTTCATGTAATGGGGGGAGAGGCTGGGCGTAGGCCCGGATGCCCCCGGTGCATTTTTCAGATGATTCATTCGTTGAAAGCATAACCTGAATATTCTTTCAATGCTCCAGCCGGAATGAAATAGAAGAGCAATCGTCTGTAAGGGGAGGGGTGATAATACGCGCTGGATAAACTTGTCTCCCTGTAAAGGAGAATAGGTGACGGTTGGCCTCTCAGTCATTCCCACACTGCCCCCCAATCCAAACAAACCTTTGACCCCGTCCTGCAGGGTGGCACTTGCATTAGCAGTGGTTGATAGGGTGAACTGGGATGCGACACTGCTCACCTCCATGAAAAACGGAGTGTCTCGGTATTTGAGCCGGACCAGATTGAGTAATAGTTGCTCATCATTGGTTCTTTGAACAGCTAGATTATAATTGCTCCTTTCGCTTTTCAAAGTTGTTGGACCCAACTTAGCGCAACCCATTAATGTCATAACAGGGAAAACGAATAGGAATAGTAGCAAGGATTGGCTCAAGGAAAAGTAGCGAGAGGTCATATGTCTTTCAGGGCCGGGTTTCTGGGTTTTTTAATAGTTCCTGTGTTGCTAAATGAATGGTGGAAGTGGGGAACGCCGCTTCCGCTCCATTATCCTCAATAATTTTCAGAATCTTTAAAAGAACATCTTGTTTGATGGCGTGATATTTTACCCAGTTTGTTGTTTTGGTAAAAGTGTAAATGAAAAAATCCAGAGAGGAGGGAGCACAACTATTAAAATTGACCATCAAGGTTTTATTGGTATCTATTTCAGGGTGACCCTTTAACATTTCTTTAACTTGGTCCGTGATGGCTTCCATTTTATCCCCGTCATCATAGCGGATTCCAAATGTTTCCTTGATTCTCCGGTTCTGCATGCGAGAAGGGTTTTCCACTGCAACCTGGGAAAAAACAGCATTGGGAATATACAATGGCCGTTTGTCGAAGGTTCGTATCAAAGTAACTCTCCAGCCTATTTTTTCAACAGTACCTTCAATCTCTCGATCGGGTGATCGGATCCAGTCCCCCACAGCGAAAGGTCGGTCCATGTATATAAAGAGGCCGCCAAAGAAATTTGAAAGCAGGTCTTTGGCCGCAAAGCCAACGGCTATACCCCCGACACCTCCGAATGCAAGGACACCGGAAATACTGAAGCCAACTGCTTGCAGTATCATTAGTATGGCAGTGATGAATACAGAAATACGGGCAAGCTTGGATATAGCATCTAAGGTCGTTGGGTCGACATCTTTTCCAGACTTTAGATAACTTTTTTCAGCTTGCTGGATGGTGAGGACTAAAAACCAAGCCAGAGAGCCAATAATAATTGCATCTCGTAAGGGGATGAAGGCTTCCAGGATCACAGCTCCGGTCGCCTTATGAAAAATTTCACTGGCAAACGCAATGCCAGTTATCCAAATGATGATACTTAGGGGACGAGGGATAGATTGTAGGACGGCATCATCCCACTTATTTGCAGTGCGTATCGCTTTTTCTGCCAGGGATCTAAATATTTTCTTTTGGAAAAAATCCGCAACCAGAGCCACGAATAAAACGAGAATAACCTGGATTATGTATATGTTTTCGGGGTTTAACAGTTTATCGAATTCTGTCATTTGTCTTCTTTCCTTTAAATCATCACTGATGCTGAAAATAACATATTTCAAGGAGCGGCGGAATATTTATTACTAATGCATTGATTATTGATCCTAGTTTTTGTAATGTCATAAAACAATATTCTATATAAAATTTCGGAGAGCTTTGCGATGGATCAGGTGAGTGAATATATGGTGAAGGACGTAAGAGATATTGCCATTGAGGCCTCAGTCAGAGAAGCGGCGGAAAAACTCGACTCGTATGGGATTGGTTCGCTGTTGGTGAAAAAGGATAATGATTACGTGGGAATGGTTTCTGAAATGGAAATTACCCGTCAACTAGTGGCGAAAAACCTGGACTCAAGCAATACCTCTGTAGGGGACATAATGAATCCGAAAATTGACTATGTCGACCAAGAAGATCTCATGCCCCAGGCAATTGCCATAATGAGGGAGAAAAGGCTCCGTTATCTTGTTGTCCGGAATGGTGAAACGGTGGTGGGTATTCTTTCGGTAAAAGATCTATTGGCTTATTATGAAAAGTGGTTCAAATTAACCCTTTAAAAAAAACGCTCCGCTTTTGCAAGCGGAGCGTCAAACCAGCACAGGAGCTCCCGTTAACTTGTGGTTAACAAATTACTCCGGAAGCTCCCTGGGTACTGTCAGATAGCATGGGATCACCTCCTTATCAGGGAATTTGTCTTAGCACCATGGGTTTCCCTGTTAAACCCACCGCGCAACCAACTTCTTAAATCTTGAATCCGTTTTGATAAATTGTCAAAAGGATTTTAAAGCCACCTACCGTCTTGACCCACTTGGAGAGACAATATAGTCCACTTTGAAGTCGGATTCTGTGGCTACCTTTTTGCAGGATTTTATTTCTCCCTGGCAACGCATATAACAACCACTCCAATGATTGCAGCTGATGTATAACCAGTGTTTAGGTTCAGTTTTCATGTCCTGGCCTAGCATTTCTACTGTGCCCTCTTCATTCACCGTATAAGTTTTTACCGCCCCAGGTTTGGACTTGGGGAGAACAACCCCATTGGATGCACAAGAGGCTAGAAAAGAAAGCACAAAAATAATTAAAATTAACCTCAATGTTTTTTTCATTCTTTTCCCTTTCTTAATTCCAAATACTGGGTGGGTGTCTATTAGTTAAACTCAATTAATTATAGCATCCCTTTATTTATAATATTAAAAAATAGTATGAATAGGCTTGGTTTTTGAGAGGGGGTAGGGGAAAATTTGCGGTTTAAATCAGGATATCGAGAATATGTTTTTTTGCCTGTTTTTGAAGTTCGGACTTTTTATTGTTCATACTTTCTTCCAATTGTTCTTTGAAAGATTTTTGATCCTTTTTCTTTTTAAATGACCAGGGTTTTTGTCTGTTCTTGCCAAACAGAGCCTCTTCTATTTTCATTTTCGTTCCTCGCAAAATTCATTTCATACATTTCATATCGAAAAATTTTAAAATAATCTTTATTCTAAATGCGATATTGTTTGTAAAATCGACACTTGTTTAGAATTGGTATGCTTTGTCCCTAGTTTTAGGGGGTTTCTTTACATTTAGAAAGAATGTAAGATTTTTATTGAGAAGAGTATAAAATTTTTTATGTCTGGAGATGCCATAGGAGTTAGGCGGTTAATCCGTATTCTAGGGATGGTGCCTCAAATGAAAACCCCAAAAATATTAGTGGCAGACGATGAAATTAAAACCTGTCGATTACTTTCAAGGTTTCTATTCAGCCATGGTTTTTCAGTCGAATTCGCATTAACTGGGAATGAGGCTTTGATAAAAGCGGTAGAATTTGAACCACATTGCATTCTGCTGGATATCCGTATGCCTCAAGGCGGACCGGAGTTATTGTCCAGTTTAAAAACAAAACTTCCAGAATCTATAGTTTTCATGGTTTCTGCGATTATTGAAGATAATCAGGAGGAAGACTATTTAGAACGAGGCGCTCATTCCTGCATAGATAAACCTGTGAACCTGGAAATGCTTTTAGATGCAATTCGGCAGGCGCTGAATTTATAAAATACTTTTCTGGCGAGGGGTACTGAGTTGGCTGGAGTAAGAAAAAATTCAGGCCGCTTGCAAGAATACTTGAGCCGCAGCGTTGAAATTCTTTTGAATTTCTTTGCTTAGTTTTTCCACAGTAATTCCGTCTGGAAGCTCGAGTTTATCCCAGGCAGCTTTATTCATGGGTGAGAGGAATGAACTTTCTCCGCTGTCTCCTAATTCCAGGCTATTTACAATATGGTCTGCTACATGGATTATGGAAGCCTCATTAACAAAAGTGGGGTTTTTCCCAGGTTGGTGATGATTGCCGACCACTTCCTGGTGAAAAACTGGCAGGCTCCAGTTTTTTAAAAGAAGTTTCCCCACATCCGCATGAGTGAATTCTAAAATATCTTTCTCGGCTTCATGTCGTGGAATATTTTCTGATTTGCACCGCATGAATACAGAAAGAATATTGAAGGGCGTTGTCAGTGCAATTATTAGTCGACCAATATCATGAAGCATCCCCGCAACAAAAAATCTTTCCGTATTGATTTCTTCTCTATGCGAAGAAATTATTTTTGCTGCCAACCCGCAAGCGATACTGTGCCTCCAAAATGAGTCCATATTCATCACGCTATCAGGAATCCCCTTAAAACGTTCCATGATGACGGTTGAGATAACCAGGTTGTTTAATTGCTCCAATCCTACCACCCCTATGGCATGCGATATGGTTTCTATCTTTGAAGGAAATCCGAAATAGGCACTATTGACGATTCGTAAAAGTTTTGCGGTAAGTCCAGGGTCAGTGGCTATGATGTTTGAAACCTCATCAAAGGATCCTTCTGGGTCATCCATCGCATCCTTGAACTCATAGTAGACATCTGGAAGGGAGGGAATTTCTACACTTGAATTAAAAAGTTCCTGAATATCCATTAGCTCTTCCCCGCTAAAACTGAATGGTTGGGGTGAGTTTTCGGGAATGATGATTCTGTGGATAATAGAAGATGAAACTTGTTGGCTAAAGAAAATACTTTGGCAAGCGGAATGTGTGATAACGCAGAATTGGAACTGAATGGTTTCATGACCCGTTCTCCCCAGAAAGTTAGAAACCCTACATTTAATAATATCTATATTCTGAATAGCACTATTTTTTATGCGAATCAAGAAGAAGAAAATGCGAAAACCTTCATGTCGGAAATAGGATTAAAAGTTTATTTCCTCATTCTAGAGGGAAATGTTTTGAAAAAGGGGGGGTAATCAATTCTAGGATTAGTTAATGCACCGTTAAATAGCTTGAGAGAAAATTTCAATATATTTCAAGTTGCTAGCGGATTCCTACCTATAGAAAAAGGCATTCAGGGGTATCCTGAATGCCTCTGAAAGTTGGTACGCCCGAGAGGATTCGAACCTCCGACCTACGGTTCCGGAAACCGCCACTCTATCCAGCTGAGCTACGGGCGCATGAATTTAGATTATGCTTCTAGGCTTGCAACCTTCCTCAAATCCGGCTACGTTTCCCACTTTGCGGCCCAGTTCTTGCCCGAACTCTTTGATCATTTTTAATCGCCAGGTCCACCACTGGGCTTCGGCTTTCAATTCTTCTGAAGCGTCAGAGGAAACCTTTGCGTGATATTGTTGATTCGTTTCATCGAAAATAATTTTTATTTCAGAGGCTATCTTCAACCCATGTTCTTCCAGGACTTTAATGGGGTCTGCCGCCAGAAGTTTTTTGAATTCATCATCGGTAACCGCTTTAGCCGCAACGGTTTTCCAGTTGTCATCGAGTTCTTTTTTTCTAATTGGATTGATTGGGGAACTGGTACCCGTAGAACCCAGTATCTCGTTCATGTTGAATCCTTTCCGGAAAATTTAACCCGGTTCAGTTAATGGATGGATAAGAAATAATACAGGAATCTTTGGCCTATTTCTATAGAACTTTCAATCGTGGATTAGATGGAGTGGATCAATTCTTCGGCTTTTTTAAGGGCTTCATCAAGTTTGTCGACCTGGGAACCACCCGCCTGTGCCATATCTGGTCTGCCGCCTCCACTTCCTCCAACGATTGCAGCTATTTGCTTGATGATATTTCCTGCGTGGTATTTATCAGTCAGGTCTTTAGTGACTCCTGCTGCTAGAGAAACCTTGCCATCAGCAACAGAGCCAACGACAACAATTCCGGATTTTAGTTGGTTTTTAGAATTGTCGATAAATGTGCGCAGGGTTTTTGCATCCATGTCTTCCAGCTTCTTAATCAGGTAAGAAACTTCACCCACTTTTTGCACATCATTATTGTCGGTCGACTCCTTGCCACTGACCATTCTTTCTTTTAGAGATGAGACCTCTTTTTCCAATTGCCGGTTCTTTTCCAATAATTTTTTCAGCTTTGCGATTTCCTCATGGGAAGGAGCTTTTAAAAGTTCGCGTATTGCCCCTAAAGATTCCTGCTCGGATCGGATGGTTTCATAGGCTGTGGCACCCGTTACTGCCTCGATACGCCGAACGCCGGAGGCGATTCCTCCCTCGGAAGTAATACGAAATAATCCAATATCACCTGTCGCGGTAACATGAGTTCCACCGCATAATTCCTTGCTAAAACCTGGTACATTGACAACCCGTACTGTCTCTCCATACTTTTCCCCAAACAGGGCCATTGCACCTTCTTTTATGGCTGTATCAATGTCCATTTCGTTTGTTGACACCTGAATGTTTTCCCGAATTTTTTCATTAACACGCGATTCAATGCGGATTTTTTCTTTATTCGTCAAGGCTGAAAAGTGGGTGTAGTCAAACCGCAACCGATTGGGTGCGACCAACGAACCGGCCTGCTTGATGTGTTCGCCCAGAACTTCCTTGAGTGCCGCATGCAAAAGGTGAGTAGCGGAATGATTTAGCGCAGTGTCTCCCCGAGTTTGTTTGTTCACCCTCAAGGTCAGGGTATCTTTTGCATGAAGGGTTCCTTGAATAACTTTTGCTTTGTGAACCGTCAAACCAGGAAGAGGTTTGGTCGCGTCCTGGAGTTCCAGCTGAACATTTTCATTAAAAGCCTGGCCCGAATCGCCAACCTGTCCCCCAGATTCTCCATAGAAAGGAGTTTTATCCGTTAGAAACTCTATCTCATCTCCTGAGCAGGCAGACTCTACAGGTGTTGTACCCTTTAATATGGCTATTACTTGTCCTTCGCCTTGAGTAGTCCCATAGCCTTCGAAGAGGGTTGGTGGAGAGGTTTGTAAGAATTCCTTGTAAAAGGATGCGACTTCTTTTTCTCCCGATCCTTTCCAAGAGGCCATGGCTTTGGTTTTCTGCTCGTTCATAGCCCGGTTGTATCCCTCCATGTCGAGGACCAACCCTGCATCTTTAGCGGTTTCTTCTATCAGGTCTGTAGGAAAGCCATAAGTATCATAGAGCTTAAAGATTTCTTCCCCAGGAATGGCGGTGAGTTTTTCCTTACGCACCTTTTCCAGAATTTCGTCCAGACGTTGAGTTCCAAAATGCAAGGTATTGCCAAAACTTTCTTCTTCGTTTGTGACCACTTTTTGAATGAAGTCCCTATTGCTATTTAATTCGGGATACGCTCCTCTAAAGTCATCAATGACTTTGTTGGTGATACGGTGAAAGAAAGAGCCTTTCTGCCCGAGAAGTTTTCCATGGCGTAGACCCCGCCGCATGATTTTGCGTAAGACATAACCTCGGCCCTCGTTGGAAGGGATGACTCCATCGCTGATTAAAAATACTGAGGCGCGGGCATGATCGGTCAGCACACGCAGGGAGACATCCACTTCTTCCTGTTTGCCATATTCTTTGCTGGTGATACGGGCCGCTTCACTGATGATGGACATCATGAGATCCGTGTCATAATTGGTGGTGCGACCTTGAACGACAGCGGCCAGCCTTTCCAAACCCATACCTGTATCAATGCAGGGGTTGGGAAGCGGAGTGAGTTTGCCGGATTCATCTCGGCTGTATTGCATAAAAACCAGGTTCCAGATTTCCAGGAACCGATCGCAGTCACAACCGACCTCGCAGGAAGGTTGTCCGCAACCCACTGCCTTGCCCTGATCAATAAATATTTCTGAACAAGGGCCGCAGGGGCCGGTGGGTCCCATAGCCCAGAAGTTGTCCTTTTCTCCCATTTTATATATTCGCTCGCGCGGCATTTTTATTTCATCAACCCAAAGGTTGAAAGCCTCATCATCATCCTGAAAGACAGAAATGTATAAACGGTCTCTAGGCAGGCCTATCACATCGGTTAAGAATTCCCAGCCGAATTGGATGGCTTCCTTTTTGAAATAATCTCCAAACGAAAAGTTGCCCAGCATTTCAAAAAAAGTATGGTGGCGAGCTGTGCGGCCCACCATTTCCAGATCATTATGTTTTCCGCCTGCACGAACACATTTTTGTACCGAGACTGCTCGCTTGTAATTTCTTTTCTCTTCACCTAGAAACACATCTTTAAACTGCACCATCCCTGCGTTGGTAAACATAAGGGTCGGATCATTTTTGGGCACAAGTGGACAACTGGATACGGCCGTGTGTCCGCGGTCCATAAAATATTGCAGGAATTTTTTTCTAATTTCTTCGCCGGTCATAATATAAGTTGAGAGGTAGCTGGGTAAGAGTTAAACGACACCTGCCTTGAGAATATCGTGTAGATGAATGATTCCTTCTGCTTTTTGGTCATCACTGATTACTACCAGGGAGGTGATGGAATGATCCTGCATAATTCTAACGGCTTTGGCCGCGAGAGTATCTTTTGATATGGTTTTGGGATCCTTAGCCATCATATCCTTTGCGTGGACTTGGGAAATATCTTTTTTATTTTCTATCAGACGTCGTAAATCTCCATCTGTAATAATACCTAGAAGCTGATCCTGATCTCCGACTACCAAAGTTGTTCCCAACCTTTTTTGAGATATTTCCTTGAGCACTTGATAAATATCAGCACTTTCTTTTACTTTAGGGATATCCTCCCCAAAATGCATTAGGTCATCGACCCTGGTGAGCAGTTTTCGTCCCAAACTACCACCCGGGTGGTTGAGTGCGAAATCCTCTTCCTGCACTCCGCGAATTTCCATAAATGCCATGGCAAGAGCATCCCCCATAGCTAAGGTGGATGTTGTGCTTGCGGTGGGTACCAGATCCTTCGAGCAAGCTTCCTCTTTAACACTAATGTCGAGAACGTAATCACTTCGTTGGGCCAGAGAAGACTTCATGTTGCCGGTCATTCCCACCAGTGTGCAATGAATGCGATTAAAAACAGGGAGTAATTTAACAACCTCTTGCGTTTCTCCGCTGTTGGAGATGGCGATCACAGTGTCTCCTTTGGAAATCATCCCCAAGTCACCGTGGCTGGCTTCAGCCGCATGCAGAAAGAGGGTGGGCAACCCGATACTTGAAAACGTGGAGGCTATTTTCTTTCCAATCAACCCGGATTTCCCTACTCCTGTAACAACGAGGTGCTCACATTTGTTCAGGTGGCGTACGACATCAACGAATTGGGAATCAATTCTGCTTTCCAATCCTGCTATAGCCTGGCTCTCAATGCTCAGAACTCTGCGAGCGGTTTCAATGATCAACCGCGTTTGGGCATCCTGCATTTCTGACGAACCTTTCAGAGCGCGCATTTTCGTGGGACTCCAATTTAACCCTTTTAATTCAACTAGTTCATTACCAAAAGAAGTCTTCATGATAACACAATTAATTAGACACGGTAAAGCCGCGACTTTATACTTGGTCATCATTTTTTTTTAACTAAAAGGTAGCCATGACTAAACCTAAATCCCTCTATCTAATAGATGGTTCTTCTTACATTTTTCGGGCCTATTATGGAATCCGGCAATTTCTGTCGACCTCAAAAGGATTCCCCACCAATGCCCTGTACGGATTTATCAATATGTTGCAGAAGGTGGTGAGAGACGAGAAGCCGGATTATCTGGCGGTGGCTTTTGACAGTAAAGAAAAGACTTTCCGTCACCAAATGTATGCAGATTATAAGGCTAATCGTGAGGCACCCCCTGAAGACCTGGCAAAGCAATTCCCTTTTTTTGAGCCTCTAGTACAAGCCTTTAATATTCATAGTGTCCGGGTTCCCGGTTTTGAAGCCGATGACATCATGGGGACCTTGGCTAAAAGAGGTGTGGAGAAAGGTTTGCAGGTTGTAATCGTCAGCGGGGATAAGGATATGATGCAGCTGGTCGGTTCGGAAATCCGCATGCTTGATACCATGAAAAATAAGTGGTTTGGCATAGAAGAAGTGAAGGAAAAGTTTGGTGTGACCCCCGAACGCGTGATCGATGTAATGGGGTTGATGGGTGATTCCAGCGATCATATCCCCGGTGTTAAAGGTGTAGGACCAAAAACTGCTTCGGAGTTAATAGCTAAATTCGGTTCCATCAATGAGTTGTACGAACGGATTGATGAAGTGGAAAAGAAAAAGCTTAAGGAAAAACTGGTTCAAGACAAAGAAATGGCTCTACTCAGCCGTCAATTGGTTACGATTGATACCTCCATGAAACTTGAGTTTGATTTAAAGAATTTGGAACTCAAGCCCTCAAATAATGCGGAACTAAAAAAACTGTTCTCTGATTTCGAGTTTTCCTCCATGCTCGGGGAACTGGAAGATAATTCCGAGCCAGTTATGGAATCACCTGTCATTAACAAACAATACGAAGCAATTCTCACAGAGGACGACTTTGAGAGGTGGATTAAAAAATTACAAAAATCTAAAATTTTTGCGTTGGATCTGGAAACAACCAGCTTGCGTCCAGTCCGGGCTCAAGTGGTGGGAATTTCATTTTCCTATGAAGCCGGGGTAGCTTGCTACATTCCCTTAACCCATCGCTATTTGGGGGTTCCTGATCAACTGCAACTCGATTGGGTTTTAAATAAACTCAAACCTTTGCTCGAAGATCCTAAGATCAAAAAGGTTGGTCAGAATATCAAATACGACTTGATAGTGTTGAGGAATGAGGGAATCAGTCTGCAGGGTGTTTCCTTTGATACCATGCTGGCTTCCTATATTTTGAATCCTTCTGGTCGAAGACACAATATGGATGATCTGGCGCAGGATTACCTGGGGCACACCACCATCAAGTATAAGGATGTGGTAGGTACCGCGTCTAAAGAAATCGGATTTGACGAAGTGGATATTGAGCGTGCGACCAATTATGCAGCGGAGGATGCGGATATCACCTGGCGATTGTATGAAAAGCTTAAACCTCTTTTGCAGGCGGATGACCTGAAAATTTTTGAGGAGTTGGAAGTCCCATTATTAGAAGTTCTGGCAGAGATGGAAATCCATGGGATGAAACTGGATAAAGATCATCTGCAAAATCTTTCCAAGTTGATACAGAAAAAAATAGAAGATTATGTGAAGAAAATCTATTCCAGTGCAGGGGAAGAGTTTAATATCAATTCACCCAAGCAGCTTTCAGTAATCCTGTTCGAAAAACTGGGACTTACAGTAATCAAAAAAACAAAAAGTGGTTTTTCGACGGATGTATCCGTGTTGGAGCAATTGGCGGAAGAACATGATCTCCCTGAACTAATATTGTCCTACCGACAATTGGGTAAACTCAAGTCCACCTATGTGGATGCGTTGCAGGAAGAAATATTCAGCAAAACAGGAAGGGTACATACTTCGTTCAATCAGACCGTAGCGGCTACCGGAAGATTGAGTAGTAGCAATCCGAACCTGCAAAACATTCCGATTCGTACCGAAATGGGGCGTGAAATCCGGAAAGCATTTATTGCGGAAGGAAACAACCACCTGCTTTCAGCCGATTACTCTCAGGTGGAATTAAGGATTCTTGCCCACCTGTCTGATGATGAGGCATTAGTAGAAGCGTTTCAACTGGGGGAAGATATTCACACTCGTACTGCTATGGAAATTTTTGGAACTTCCGAAGATCGTCTTGATGCGGAAGCTAGAAGGATGGCTAAAGCTGTGAACTTTGGCATTGTATATGGATTGAGTGCTTTCGGCTTGTCCCGCCAGTTAAAGATTTTTCCAAAAGATGCCAAAAAGTTTATCGACCAATATTTTGCGCTTTATAAAAAAGTTAAAATTTATATGGATGAAACTGTGGCTCAAGCAACGGAAGTTGGTTATACCCTGACTATGTTGAACCGCAAACGTTATCTACCTGATCTTAAAAGTAAAAATCGTCAGGTGCGGGAAGCGGCAGGGAGGGTTGCCATCAACTCCCCCGTCCAGGGTAGTGCGGCAGATCTGATTAAGCTGGCTATGATTCAATTGGCCGGAAAAATCAGGGAGAAAAAACTTAAATCCCGGATGATCCTGCAGGTTCATGATGAACTGGTGTTTGAATGCCCAGAAGAAGAGAAACAGGAAATTCAGGCCCTGGTTAAAAAAGAAATGGAGGAGGTAGTTCCACTTAAAGTGCCTCTTGTTGTAGATATGGGGTGGGGAGAAAATTGGAACACTGCCCACTGCTAGTGCCGGCCAAAAGACCGGTAGTAGGTAGCAAAGGTTTGATTTTCAGCCAAGGCTAAACAAAATGGAGAGTATGAAAATTATATTGCAGATTACCAGCGGAGGTACTCCGCATTGACTCAGGAGCGATTAAAATTTGGTCGTGAAGGCGAATCCGCCGCATTGTCCTTTTTAAAAAAGAAGGGTTATCGGATTCTTGAGAAAAACTTTCGCTCGAAAGTGGGTGAAATAGATATCATTGCCGAGCAGGATGGAGTGATCGTTTTTGTTGAAGTCAAAACGCGTGCGGACCATGAATTTGGTCATCCTTATGATGCTCTGACTCCTGCCAAACAGAGAAAGATTATCCAGACTGCCCAAAGCTTTCTTGTCCAAAAAAGGATTTCCGACAAAACCATACGGTTCGATGTGGTGGCAGTGACGTCAAATGCTGAAGGCCCCGATCCCTGGAAAATCGAATTGCTCCAAAATGCATTTCAGGTTTGACAGTTCTCTCACCTATTTACACTGAGATGTCTGGAAAACTGCCTGAAAAATTATATTTTTTAGGCTAAAGTCCCAATACTAAACAAGATTGCAGAGGTTGAGCTTAATTGTAGAGGAAATTTTACGGGAGAACTTGCGACTTTCTGTGAAATCTGGCATCTATATGAAGAATAGAGAGTTACCCGATGTTCATAATTCCGGTCTAAATATTACAGGAGAAAAATCCTTTGAACTTTATTAAACGCTTTTTTAGCGGTATGAAGCAGGACGTAGAGACCGAATCAACGGTGACGGAGGTCGAAGAAAGTCCAGCACCTGAAGTACCACAACCCGATCCTGAATCAGGGGATACATCGAACTTCCCCCCCATTCGCCGTGTCCTCCAGATTGCGGTTATTTCTGAAGGCATATTTCCAAAGAACTCTGATGAAGTTTTAATCAAGGCGCAACCCTCTCCAACGGGGGATCAATGCCTTTTCACTGTTAACCGTGCCTTGATGAAGGGGCACTCGTGGTATTTTTCGGATTTTGAAAGCGCGGCGGAATCTCCGCTTGCCGAGGCTCTGTTTTGTTTGGATGATGTTGAAACCATCCTGGTATGCGAATCTACCGTGACGGTTACCCGCAAAGATAAAACTCTGGTTGACTGGGTTCCTTTAGCTAAGGAAATTGGTGGGGCAATTCGTGAAGCATTGGTTGCAGCCAATGGACTTATTGCTGAAAAAATTATATCGGGTCTACCTTCTGAAGAAGAAATTCGAGAAGGAATTCAAACTGTGATTGATACTGAGGTGAACCCGGGAGTAGCTGGGCATGGTGGAAACATCAGTCTTCTGGCTGTCAAAGGAAATTCAGTCACCATACAAATGGGGGGAGGTTGTCAGGGTTGCAGTGCCGCTGATTTGACCCTCAAGCAGGGAATTCACACCTCATTCCGCAAGGCCGTGCCCAAGGTGGGAGCGATTTTCGATGAGACCGATCATACAGCGGGTTTGAATCCATATTTTTCCTGAGGGGAACCATGCCAAGAGTCAATACGTTTAAAGTCAAAGTGCAAACCGGTCAGCAGGGGACATCTGAGCCTGTACATTTTAATTTTAATAACCATAAACTACCTTTTGAAAATGTCACAGGGTCGGCTGAATCTGGAAAGGAGTTCGAAGGAAGCTTTGATGTGAACAGTTTTGCCCATAGTTTAACTCTGGTTGGACCCGAGTCCGGAAAATGGGAGATAGAAAAAGTTTCTATCGAATATGATTGCGAAAATGAGAAACCTTATACGGTCCATTTTGGCAGGGTTACTTTGGATGAGACCACAGAAATGAATATCTGGCAGGATCCGCCAGTTCTGGCTTTTGATGTTTAACCACTAGTGGTTAGCTTCTCGATGTGTGAAACGCGCGTGCAGATCCCCTAGCAAAATATAGTCTTTTACAATAGTTTCGACCGGAACATAATGTTTGGAGGTCCATACCATGAGTTCCCCTGTCTCGCTTTTGAATATTTCTTTAGGAACAACAATGTTGATCAGAAGTTCTTCTCCTGGCTCGCGTGCTTCTTCAATTCTAAACTTTTCCTGAGCTTTTTCTGACCAGATGTGGACGGAAATTTCATCATGTCCCTTTTCGGGGATTGTTTTAATTTTGAACTTCTGTCCTTTTTTCAGTTTTCCGTAGATGCTGTTACGAACATTATAAAAAGAGGTGAGTATATCGTTGAAAGCGCTTTCAGAGGGAATCTCTTCCTGATCCGTTTTGACTTTCTCCCCATTCAAGTGTTTCTCCCAGGTGTGCAATCGTTTGGCATAATCAAAACGGTGTTGAGTGCCCTCCACCTGATCGCCAATAATTACCTGACGCAGAAAAGTTCTGGGCCGGAGCTTTTTCCCGTTATCGATGATCTCGAACTCGGTCTTGTAAAAATGCTTTCTGTAGGAAGTAAAAAATCCAACAAAACCTTTGGTGCTGGCTTCCAGAACTGAAAAATATTTGCCATGTTCCTCAAAAAAACTCACTTTGGCAGAGGCGGCATTTTTAAACCAAAGAAAGCTGATGTCGTAATACAGGGATTCTCCAGAAAACCGGGTTATCTTTCCTTCTGGATAGAAGCCCTTGTATTCACCAAGTGTTATCGGTTTAGCTAATTTTTCTTCCAGGGCATGGGTGGTTGAGGCAATGCCGGGCATACTTACGCTGATAGCTACAATTATCAGGAAGTTGAGAAGATTTGAAGGCTTGGAGCTCATAGAATCAAGGCCAAAAAATTGAAAAAAATTGTGTTTTTTTAAATATTATTTTAAAATAAATGTTTAGCAGATTATTAAACAATTAGCCCATTCGGCACATTTTATTTTCAATTCTTATGTCAGTAGAAACCTTACCTTTATCGCCAAGTATTATTGAGCAACCTGAAGGGGAAACCCGTCAGGCCTATCTCCCGTTATATAAAGTTATTATGTGGGATGATAATGTCACCACGATGGAATTCGTCATTCGAGTTCTGGTTAAATTATTTAGTAAAGATTATTCAACCGCAGAAAAACTAATGTATGAAATTCATCTTCAAGGGGCGGGCCATGTCGCGACCATGCCCTTGGAACAAGCTGAGTTTAAGGTGGAACAAGTTCATACTGCGGCCGCGATGGAAGAATTTCCTTTCACCTGTACCATTGAGCCTGCCTGATTAAGTTGGGTTTTTATCCTTTTCTGTTTTCTATGCCCACGTAGTCCCTCTGCGGTGAGCCTTTATACAATTGACGCGGACGGCCTATCCTGAACTGCTTGTCTTCCTGAAGTTCTTTCCACTGCGCTATCCAGCCTGGTAAACGCCCCATTGCAAACATTACCGGAAACATATTAATAGGAATATTCAGCGCTCTATAAATCAAGCCCGAATAAAAATCTACATTAGGGTAAAGTTTTTTCTCAACAAAATAGTCGTCCTTGATGGCGATCTCTTCCAGTTGCAATGCGATATCAAGGAGCGGTTCCTGAACTCCTGGTTTGTTGAAAATTTTGTCAGCCAGCTTTTTAATAATTCGGCTGCGAGGGTCGAAGTTTTTGTAAACCCTGTGTCCGAATCCCATTAGCCGGAATGGGTCTTTAGGGTCTTTGGCTTTTTGAACATATTTATTAACATCTCCGCCATCATCGTGGATACTTTGGAGCATTTCTATTACGGCTTGATTCGCTCCGCCGTGAAGTGGGCCCCACAAGGCATATATAGCAGAAGATACCGATGCAAACAGGTTGCACATAGAGCTTCCGACCAGACGGACGGTGCTGGTGGAGCAGTTCTGTTCGTGATCGGCATGCAGAATCAATAAAACATCCAGGACTTTTGCCGCATCCTCATCAATTTCATAAGGTTCGCAGGGAAGCGAAAACATCATTTTTAAAAAGTTTTTAGAATAGCTCAGAGTATTATCTGGATATTGAAAGGGCTGACCGATTGACTTTTTGTAACTGTACGCCGCAATGGTTGGAAGTTTTGCCATCAGTCTATGGATGGCGATTTCCACTTCGTGCTCATTTCTAACGTCCAGTTCATTTTGATAAAAAGTTGCCAGGGAACCCACAACCGCACTGCATACCGCCATTGGGTGTGGATTATTGGGAAACCCGTCATAGAGATTTTTGATGGACTCATGAACCATAGAGTGGTGCACAAGGTGATACTTAAAGTAGTCAAGTTGCTCGCTGGTTGGGAGATCCCCATAGATAAGAAGACAAGACGTCTCTATGAATGAGCTTTTCTCTGCGATCTGTTCGATGGGATATCCTCGGTAAAGCAAGACTCCTTTCTCTCCATCCAGATAAGTAATCTTGCTCTGGCAGGACCCCGTACTCATGAACCCTGGATCAAAAGTAATCAATCCAGTGGTGCTCCTTAATTTGGAGATGTCTATTGCTTTTTCTCCAGTGGTGCCCTCTAGAACCGGGAACTCGTAGGTTTTTCCCTCGTAGATGAGCTTGACTGTTTCCGCCATGGTTATCCTCCGGTTATATTGGGTTCCGGGTGTTCATTTTGGTTAGGAATTGCAATGTCGCTGTTACTCTGTATTATAAACCCTGTTTTCGAGTTTAGAAGAATTTTGTTTTTTTAGGATATATCGCGATGAAAAAAAACGGGCTTTTATTTTTAATGATTGCAGGAATATTTCTGGGAATTTTTTCCGGATGGATGTTTGGTAAGACAATGCTGGTGGTGGCGTGGATCGGAGAAATGTTTCTTGATGCCCTAAAAATGCTGGTGGTTCCTTTAATCATTTCCTCGATGATTGTTGGTATCGCGGGTTTGGGAGATATCAGGAAGGTTGGCAAAACAGGTCTTATCGCACTGGGCTATTTCATGATAACGACCTGTATCGCTGTAGGGATAGGGTTGGTGATGGTGAATATCATCGAACCGGGGGTTGCGGTTGAAATGACGGTCGAAAAAGTCCCGGAAAAAGTGATGGGAAAGGAAGCAGTTGGTATTACCGATATACTAAAAAGTTTTGTTTCACCCAACCTGGTTGAGTCCATGGTGAAAATGGAAATTCTTCCCCTTATCGTATTTTCTCTCGTGTTTGGTGCTGTCCTAACAACACTGGGAGAACCCGGCAAACGGGCCATTGATTTTTTTGACACCGTCAACTCAGCGGTGATGAAGATCGTACATTTGCTTATGTATTTTGCTCCAATAGGTGTATTTGCGTTGATTGCGTCCAAGCTGGGAGCCGCTGGAGGGGGAGACCTGTTTCTGGTGGAATTAGCAAAAATCGGAAAATATGTTGGAACCGTAATTTCTGCGCTTTTAATACACGGACTTGTGGTGCTGCCGACGATCTTATTTATGACCACCAGAAAGAATCCTCTCATTTATTTTAAAAATGTTACGCCGGCTCTGACCACGGCTTTTTCAACAGCGAGCAGTTCTGCCACCCTGCCAATAACCATAGAGTGCGCAGAGGAAAATAATAAGGTCTCTCGAAAGGCCTCGCTTTTTGTCTTGCCCCTTGCTGCTACGGTGAATATGAATGGCACGGCTCTTTATGAATCGGTTGCGGCTTTGTTCATCGCGCAAATGTTGGGGATTCAATTGGGATTCGGCGAGCAGATGATTGTGTTTTTAACCGCAACGCTGGCCGCCATAGGAGCGGCGGGAATTCCGGAAGCAGGGTTGGTCACCATGGTGATGGTTCTGCAGTCAGTGGGGCTTCCCTTGGAGGGAATTGGCATGCTTCTATCAATGGACTGGTTTCTGGATCGCTGTCGAACTACGATTAATGTTTGGGGAGACTCCATTGGTGCGGGTGTAGTAGATAAACTAGAAGAAGACTGGGTAGAGAGAGGAGGAAAGACATGATCACCTTAGCATTGGTCGGAATAGTTGTTGGTGTTCTTTCTTCAGGTACCGGATTGGGCGGGGGTTTTCTGGTAGTTCCCCTGCTGATATTTCTGGGCCGGGAGGCTAAACTTGCGGTGGGGACATCATTCGTTTTTATACTAGTGGTGGCAATATCTTCCATTCTTACGCATTACCGGCTAGGAAATATTGACCTTAAAACCGGACTGGTTCTAGCTCTGGGAGGCGTGGTCGGTGCGCAAATCGGACCTCACCTGCTGCAGCATGTGTCCGACCAGAATTTCAAACGTTTTTTCTCTGTGCTTCTGGTTATCACGGCGGTTTGGATTTTTGCAAACTCCTTTGGTAGCTCCAAAGGCTAGATCAGGAATCCTCTTTATTGTAGGTGCCGCGCACCAGCCGGACAGCAAAAGGTCCTTCCCCGAATTTATTGATCCAACTGGAACGGCCTTTGACCAAACTGAACATCATAGCCCGGTCGCCGTTGATGGTGTCAGTCCAGGTGCAATCTGCTCCCTTGGGTTCGAATTCTGCGGGAATATGTATTTCATTATTTCCGAAATCCCGCTGGCTAAAGCTTTTATCAAAAATAGTTTTAATATCTTCCAGAGTGGGTACTCTCCAATCGCTAAAATCCCCAAAGTTCTCGGCATTTTTATCTTCGGCAAATTTCATAGCTTTTTCCAAATGAATCCATTTACCTGTTAGCTGCCGTGAGTCTTTCTTAAACCAAACCAGACTGGTTTGGGTGTCTGTAATCGTATCGTTCCCATTGTCTGTGAATCGGGACATGGTAAACCTCATGAAAATTTTTAATCGTTAATAGAATGATTATAGCAGAGTTTCGTATGAGCAGATGCTTTGCAGGAGGGCGGGGGCGAAGAATAAAAAAAGCCGATAGAACAAACAAGTTCTATCGGCCTTTTTCCTCAGGTGAGGATTAAATCTTTTTTATTCTTTACTTGAGATTCTGATTCATGGTCGCGTGGTCTATTTCGCAATCAGCCTGAGAAACCAGATTTTCTGCCATATAACCTTTGCGGCTCTGGTTCATTGCTTTGCGATAAGCACCATCAGAGTTGTCGCCACGGCAGTCACCGGGGACGAGTCCAAAGACCTGCGCCTCTTCAACTGTTCTAGCAGCTTTCCAGCTTTGCTCTGTTTGAGAAGAGCCGAACTGATAATCCTGCATTACACCAGAAATGGCTCGAGCTGATCCTGCTCTAGAGTTCAAGTTAACTGCATTGGTCAAAGCTCTGTCTTTAGCTCCCATTTGCATCATGCTAAAGCTTACACCAATGCCGGCACCATTCCCTTGCTCATAAGCTCCGGGAATTGTTTCGTCAGCACTGGCGCTCAATGCTGTGAACCCTACGAATGCACATACCGCTACGAACATAATTGCTTTTTTCATTACTTCCTCCCCTAAGGATGAGTTTGAATATAAACTTGCTGATTCTAACGATTTGGTTTTTGTCGGGATATAGGGGGAATGCTTTTTTTGTTATAGGCTTTAAGCCTACCGTTATTTCTATAAAATTTCCTGGATCTATTTTTTATGTTTGGTGAATTCGAGATAAATGAATTTGTAGTAGGTGTTTGGACTATAGATGGAGGCGGGTATAACGCGGATTATTGTTTAATGATCAGTCTGGGGAGGAAAACTCTATTCCCTGAAAGCCATAGGGTAGATATGAGGGGTAGGGTATTGTGAAGAAGCCATCCACGAAAGGTGGATTAAAGGCTTCGGCGATCACTTTTTTGTAATCATATTGACTTTCTTCACAAGTTTTATAAAAACACCAGCGGAAATGTATAGGACGCCTCTTGTCTCTTTTAAGAATGGTCCCAAATATGTCTTTATCGTTGAAAAAAAACAGTAGGTCAAATGCTTTGTGGTTGACCTGATAAGTCTTTCTGGTCGGTAACTTTGCTGTTTCCATTGGATTGGGGACGATCATTCCTGTCCTGGGGTAGGTTCTAAAGGAAACCTTTTCCATAGCCCATAGGCTAGATGGAGACATGTTGAGAAAGGTGGACAACAGGCACATTATTAACAGTGCTTGCATTGGGGGAAGGGGTCTTGTCTTGTTAGGCATAGGGGTAAACCAAAAGAATTTGGCATGTGACCCCGAATCTTAATCGAATCAAGAGTTAAAATGCAAAAAAAAGCCGGTAAGGCAAATGCCCTACCGGCTTATCCCCTCAAAAGGGGCTAATTGCTAGCTCAACTTTGAGTTTTGACGCTTATTTCAAAGTAGGATGATAAACAGCACAATCAGCATTAGAAACCAGTCTTTCTTTCATGTAACCATTGCGATTCTGGTTCATTTGGCTACGGTATGCACCGTCAGAGTTGTCGCCCTGGCAGTCGCCTGGAACCAAACCACGAACTTGAGCTTCTTCGATCGTTTTAGCAGCTTTCCAGCTTTGCTCGGTCTGCGAAGAACCGAACTGGAAGTTTCCGCCTGATGCTCCGGTGCTTGAGTTAGCCGCTGAGCGACCTGCTCCAGAAGCCAGGTTGACCGCATTGGTCAGAGCCCGATCTGCCGCTCCCATTTGCATCATGCTAAAACTCACACCAATCCCGGCAGCGCTCCCAGCTTGATCATAACCTCCGGGAATAGTATCGTCTGCACTGGCGTTCAATGTCGTGAAACCTAAGAATGCACTTACTACTAAAAACAAAATTACCTTTTTCATTACTTGCCTCCCCAACTGATGATTGGAAAAAAAACTATTAGACTAAACAAGCACTACCAAACAAAACGAATCGGCTATTTGAAATAGCCAACTTATTATCATTTCTTTGCGTTATGTCCTACTTTTATCGGGTGATTGTCCTATGTCGTGAATAGGCTTAAATCCCCAATGGATGTCAGAATTTATAACCTTATCGTCCATTTGTCAATAAAAAACCGGTGCTTCCTGTTTATAGTAAAAAACAAGGCAAAAGTGTATTGGGCAATTAGGGGAGCAAAGCAAATAAAATACTGAAAATTAATGCTTTATATTGCCTCTATGCTATAGATAGTCGAACCTTTGAAAAACCTGGCTCAATGTTTGGGTTTAAAGTTAGCGGTTTATTTTGAGTGAGAAATTCTGAATCATCGAAAAGTGGAATAATGCTTTCAAATTCGTATAATGAAAAAGTGATGCAGTTAACATTAACCAACTAATAATTTTATGTCCTCGAAAATACTTTTTACTTTAGATGAGGCAAATTCTCTGATTCCGAAACTGCTTGATTGGGTTCCTGAAATTCAAAAGCTATCTGCTTCAATGAATCGCGACTTCCCCGATATCAGTAATGCCCGCGAAAAAGCCAAGTGGAATGGTGGAAGTGTAGAGGGGGCAGGCTATCTGAGCGTGGTTATGAAATATAACCATTTAATTCGACAAATTGAATCGGCTGGTTGTGAGGTCAAAGGGATTCGTGAAGGCTTGGTAGATTTCCCCTCTATTCGGGAAGGTCGGGAAGTTTATCTTTGTTGGAGAATGCCCGAAAAAGAAATTCGGTTCTGGCATGACCTGCATTCCGGGTTTGCCGGGCGCCAGCCTATTTAACTTTACTTCCGTTTCTCCGCAAAAATTTTTCGAACCTGCTGGACGATTTTAGAATTTCCCACCACTGCGGTTCCTTCTTCAATGCTGGCACTGTTACCCGTGAAGTTTGCGAATTTCCCTCCAGCTTCCTCGACCAGTATTTTACAGGGTGCGTAATCCCATATTTTGGCAAGAGGATCTACCATCACATCCACAACACCTCTTATTGCCATTAAATGGCCAAAGGCATCGGGGTAAGTTCTCACAATTTCGGCTTCCTGGTTCAAGCGGTTAAAAAGGGAAGTGCATTTTTCGCTACGAAAACAATAATGGTCCGCCACTGCGACAAAAGCTCCTTTCAAGCGAGAGTGCGAAGAAACCTTAAGGGGTTTTCCATTTGCAAATGCACCCTTTCCCTTTACTGCCCAGGCAGTTTCTCCAAGAGCCGGGAGTTCGATGATGCCCAAAACAGGTTCCCCTTTATGCAGGAGAGCTATCATGGATGCGAAAAGGGGCAACCCTCTCACAAAGGACCGCGTTCCATCAACGGGATCGATAGTCCAGACCCATTCGGCATCTGGATTGTGGTTCCCAAACTCCTCTCCAATGATCCCGTGTTCAGGAAAATATTTGGAAATTTTTTTACGTAGAATTTCTTCGGCATTCCGGTCGGCTATAGTAACGGGACTCTGATCCTTCTTCAGATCAACGGAAAAATCTCCACGATACCATTTTAAAACTTCCTTCTTCGCAGGCTTCATGAAGGACAATGCGGTATCTTTAACTTCGAGTAAATTCATAGCTGAAATAACCTTGGAGTTAAGAAAACTTCCGGGTAAGGGCTTAGAGCCGAGGAAAATAACGTTGCTTTAATCATTGTTTAAATTATAATCGTCCATTCATATTCATATAAAAAATAACCGCTTTATATTCAGGCTAAAAAAATATGCGTGACAAGAATTTGATGTTTGCAATTATAGGTTGTTTCGCAATCTCCATTGCATTTGTGCTGGTCATCATTTGGGAGATTAAAAAATCCATTGATAACGATGAGAGAGTACAACAAATGTCCAAAAAAGCCAACGATGTGGAAGTGGCGGACAATCGTGATTTCAGTATTTATGAAACCCTTGTCGGGGATGACCTCCGGGAAATGATTTTAATTCCTGAAGGTATTTTTTCCCGCGGGTCGGACTCTGGAGGCTTTGACGAAAAACCTATGCAGGAAATTTACCTCCATGCATTCTATGTAGATAAATATGAAGTGAGTGTGGAAGCCTATAATAAATACCGCAAGGTGGCCAAATATGTAGAACCTTCTGTTCCTTTTTTTCAAGGTGACAGTGAGGTGATGAAGATTCCCAGTCATGCAGTCGTAGGAGTATCCTGGCATGATGCGGTCAACTACTGCACCTGGGCCGGTAAAAGACTTTTAACGGAAGCGGAGTGGGAAAAAGCGGCACGAGGAACTCATGGGCTTAAATTTCCCTGGGGCAACAAGCTTCTCCCCAAACGCGCTAATTTAGCTGGAACGGGAGATGGGCATGCTTATATGTCTCCCGTAGGCAGTTACCCCATGGGGCGTAGCGTTTATGGTGTTTATGATATGGCGGGCAATGTCTCGGAGTGGGTGGATGATTTCTATGACCAGTTTTATTATAAAAGTGCACCGATGATGAACCCCACAGGTCCTGAAAATAGGAAAAATCGCGTATTCCGAGGTGGTTCCTGGGATGCCAGAAGTGTGGATATCCGAACCGCCAAACGTTTTGCCGCATCGCCTGGAAGGAAGGATGGTATTTTAGGCTTCCGTTGTGGTCGTTCCAAAAACCCCAAATAAATACACCTCGCCACAGGGGCAATGGCTTATTGAGCCGAGGAAACCCTTTCCCAGAACAAAATGACATTTACATCGGGCACGAAAGCTATTGAAGAGTGTCACGCCCGTGGAAGTACTCCACCCCGATTCTGGGTTCTCCTGTTTTTTTTCGTATCTGGTGCAACCGGACTGATCTATGAAGTAGTGTGGACCCGTTTACTCACCTTGGTAATGGGAAACACGCACTATTCTATTTCTACTGTTCTGACAGCGTTCATGGGAGGCTTGGCTCTGGGAAGTTATGCCGGAGGCAAGGTGATTGATAAGCGGTTTAACCCCTTAGCCGCTTATGCCTTTCTGGAAGCGGGAATCGGTCTTTATTGCCTCATTATTCCCAGCCTGATTGACTTTGCTTTCCCTATTTTTAAGTGGGTTTACCTCAACTGGGGAGATTCCTATACCCAGGCCAGCATAATCCGTTTCATTATTTGTGTTGCGATTCTAATCGTTCCCGCCACATTCATGGGCGCGACCTTGCCTGTGCTTAGCAAGTTTGTTTCTCGCGGGGAAGCACATATCGGAAAAGATGTTGGGACCTTATACTCTATCAATACCTTTGGCGCAGTTTTTGGGGCTTGGGCTTCAGCGTTTATTTTCATGCGGCTTTGGGGTGTCCAATCCACTATATGGATGACCGCTCTGTTGAACCTTGCAATTTCTGCTGTCATTTTCCTGGTATTTAAACCTCCTCTAAAAGGCTTTAACAGCAAGGAACTGGAGAATCCTCTTCCACCTCTGGATCGAAGGGGGAAATTAATCCTCTTGAGTTTTGGATTTTCGGGCATGATTGCTCTGGTATACCAGGTTGCCTGGAACCGTATTTTATCTCTTTTGCTTGGTTCTTCGGTTTATGCCTTTAGCCTGATTTTGACCGTCTTTATATTAGGGTTGGCATTGGGAACAGCTAGTTTTTCCCGGCTTCTGTCCAGGTTCGATGACCTGATGAAGGTCTATGGCATCACTCAAATAACTATTGGAGTGGTTTCTCTTTTAATTATTCCGCTGTTTGGCACCATTCCTTTTATCAATCGCTGGATTTACGAAAACTGGGGATTGGAATTTGAGTTTATTCAAATAACAAATTTTGGGATTATTTTTGCTCTTCTTTTTATACCTACATTTTTTATGGGGGCCCAGTTTCCCTTAGTCATTAAACTGATGGCCAAAAAAATGGAAACCCTGGGGCGTGAAGTAGGTCGAATCTATGCTTGTAATACCGTTGGTACTATTGTCGGTTCATTCTTAGCGGGTTTTATCCTGATACCTGTATTGGGAATGCAGTTCACTCTCATGAGCGGAGTGCTCCTGAATGTTCTGTTGGGTGTAGCGATACTCACATTGGGTTCCCAACTTAATTTTAATGTGAAGATTTATGTTCTTCCTGTTGTTTTAATGTTTTGCATATTGGCGGCAAAATCGATTGGTCCCTGGGATACCTCTGTGATTTCCAGTGGTTCCTTTATGCCCTATAGAATTGCAGACCTTAAAGAGGCGGAATTGAAGAAAAATAAAATTCTCTTCTTCAAGGAAGGCATGCATACCACGGTGACCACAGAGCTTTCGGTGTCAGGAAATATTTTCCTGCGTGTGAATGGCAAGACCGATGCTTCATTAGCCCTTGATATGAGAACGCAACTGCTTTCCGGCTATCTTCCAATGTTATTTCACCCGGACCCTAAATCTGCTCTGGTGATCGGGCAGGGGAGCGGAATTACTCTGGGAGCGGTGGAACAATTTCCTGTGGATGAGATCACTCTTGTAGAAATTTCTCCTGCCGTTATTGAGGGTTCCCGATTTTTTGATCCCTTTAACCATCATGCCCTGGATGACAAGAGAGTGACCGTGAAACTTGAGGATGGTCGCAATCATATAGCTCTATCTGACAAAACCTATGATGTGATTGTCTCAGAGCCCTCTAATCCCTGGATTTCAGGGGTAGGAGCATTATTCACGGTCAACTTTTTCGAATTGTTGAAGAAGCGGTTGAATCCGGGTGGATTGGTCTGTATTTGGGTTCATACCAATATGTCGCCAGAAGATTTCAAATCCATTATTCATTCCTTCAGCAAAGAATTTCCCTTTGTGAGTATGTGGGAATCCATAGCGGGAGATGATTACCTTCTGATTGGATCTGAAAATGAATATGGCCTGTCCTATGAAAAAGCCCAGCAATACTTTTCGGACGAAACTGTGGGTCGCGATTTGCATCGAATCGGTATCGACAATACCCCGGATCTATTAAGCTTGATGATAATGTCTAGAGAAAAACTGCTCGAGTTTAGTGCCTCGGCTCCCTTACATACCGATGATAATTCCTTGCTTGAATTCAATGCGCCAAAATATGTGTATAAAGATGACCGGGCGGTTTTGGTCAGGCAGTTGACACCCTTTATAGAACTGGAGCCTGAGTTTGTTGATTTTTCTAAAACCGATACAGGTGTCCGTGCAAAGGTAGCGGAGAAGCTCTCAAAGCTGGAAAGGTCAGAAAGTCAGATTGAAGATATAAAGAGCAAGGCTAAGCTGGAGAGGCTGTTAGATCAGGCTATGGAAGCCTACAATGTTGGAGACATTAGCAGTGCTCTGCAAAGCTACCAGGAGATTCTGGAGTTAGACCCTGATCATGTGATGACCCATTACAATATGGGTAATATTTTTCTTGAGCTTCGGTTGATGGATAAAGCTGAATCTTCCTATCAAAGTACTCTTGAGATCAACCCGTTTTATGTGTTTGGCTCCATTGGCCTGGCCCGGCTCCATGTGTTTTCCCGTCAGCCTGACAAAGCTATCAAAGTTTTACATGATACATTAACCTGGTATGCAGGAGATCAGGAAGTCAGCTTATATCTCGGGTTGGCGTATGCGTTTAAAAAGGATTCGGAAAGAGCCATTCAGGAGTTTAAAAAATCATTGGAATGGGACCCTGTTTTTCCACCGGCTCATTATTATTTGGGTATCCAATATCAAACTTGGAATCCCAAATTGGCCAAAAAACATTTGCAAACATTTTTGAAGTTGGCGCCTTTACGACCGGGTTATGAGAACCTGCAGCCGAAAGCGCGAAAAATATTAAATAAACTTTAAATAGAAAACTGGTATAATTCAGGAGAATGCTCCTCTTGGTCAGTGACCCTGCCCGAAAAAATTTCCCAGTAACTAGAAATTAGGTCTAATGCCCGGAAAAATTAAAGCTCTATGGTACTTTTGTATGGTCGTCGTCGTTGCCGGCTTTTTGATGCTTGCGTTCAAAGGTGAGATGAAAAAGGCCCAAGAGCAGTCTGATGTAGAATTTCAGGCGGCGTCTGAAAATCAAAAGAAAATTGAAGAGAAAACAGTTCAAATAGATCCCATTAAATTGGTTCGTGAACTGAATGCGTTGGGTAAATACGAGGAGGCTGTGGAGGTAGCTCGAAAAGCTGGCGAAAGGAATCCCGATCACGCCCAAATCCAGACATGGTGGGGGATCTCTCTGGTTAAACTGGGTAAGAGGGATGAAGCCATCCAACATTTCATCCTTGCCGCAAAAAAAGATCCCACCGATGAAAAAGCTCATTTGTATTGGGGGCTGACACTGGCGATGGATAGGAAATTCAAGAGAGCCATTGGTCACTACCGTACGGTGCTGGAAATTAATCCCGAGCACAGCAATGCTTATGCCTATTGGGGAGCGTCGCTCAGCGCTATGGACAAATTGGAAGAAGCTGTTTCCAAGCTGGAAGAGAGCCTGGTGTTAAACCGGTTCAACAGCCAAGCCTATGGAATCCTGATTGATGTATTGCACAACCAGCGAAACTATGAACGTGCCTGGAAAATGGTTAAAAAAGCCCGATCCGATAATGTTTCTCTACCACAAGATTCTATAGAGCGTTTATCTAAAGTTTTTCCAGAACCTTCCTAAAATCTTTGTAATATTGTGGCTTTTGTTACGACTACATGAAGTTGGCACAGGAAATGCACTTCAGTAGAATTAGAGTAAATGCGTCAAAATACCAAACACTGAAAAAATTGCTTGAATTTTAATGAATTAGTGGTTAATTATTATAAGCAGTGAGGGTTAATCGGGTCTTTATCAGTGATAATATTTTAATTAGGTTTCTAATAACTTTTGATTTCACAGGGAATGCGGATGAGAGATTTACAAAAAACAGTTAAAACTTGCTTGGTACTGTTTTTAGTTTTGGGGCTTTCAACTTTTTCTTGGGCCAGTGGTTCGGTTTCTGATTCAAAGATTCCAAATTTTACTACTGAAATTGGGGATGATGTTGTTGCGCAAACCTCAGAAGTCACCATAAAGTTAGAGAAGAGCATCCCCAAAAGCTTTGATGATTCCTCGTCTATTGAAACAGCTCAGGGAATTGCCCGATCCTCCCAGGACCCGCAAACTTACGAAGACCTGGAAGACCCTTTTGCAGGTGACGCCGAAGATCTCCCTATAATGTCAGATCCATTTGAGGGCTACAATCGTTGGATGTTTGGCGTCAATGAGACTATATACGACAATGTGCTGGAGCCTGTAGCCAGAGGGTATCGTAATACGGTGCATGAGAACCTTCGGGTAGGTATAAAAAATGTGTTTTCCAATGCCATGGCTCCTGTCAAGTTTGTCAGCAGTTTGATTCAGTTGGATTTTGAAAAATCAGGTCGAGTTTTAGCGCGAACCTTGATCAATACGACATTTGGGATAGGCGGACTGGCTGATGTGGCAGGCGAAGAATATCATATTGAAGACGTCAACGAAGACTTTGATCAGGCTATGGGGTCCTACGGCGTGCCTACTGGACCCTATGTAGTTCTGCCTATTTTTGGGCCTTCTACGGCTCGAAATATAATTGGAAGGGCCGCAGACTCTATCATGAGTCCCAGCTTTTTATTTGCTCCTACTCCCATCGGTGTGGGACTTTCTGTTGAAGAAAATATCAATAGTGCTTCGTTTATCGTGGATGACAAAAAGCAATTAGAAGATAGTGCTTTAGATGAATACGAAAGCGTTCGCGACTTTTTTCATCAGTACCGGCATGGCTTGGTAAAAAAATAGATCCCCGTAATTTTTTCCTCCCTTTATTTCCTTCGTTTTCTCTGGTAGGTTTAATCTTGTTTCGATTTCTTGTGCTCTGAAGCATCCCCCTCTACATATTGCAGAAAGGTATTCATATTGTGAGTGGTTCCTATACATCCAATCGTTTGAAAAATGAAATCAGTCCTTATTTACTGCAACACGCGGACAATCCCGTTGACTGGTTTCCTTGGGGCCCGGAAGCCTTGAAAAAGGCGGAGGATGAAAATAAACCCATTTTTCTTAGTATTGGATATTCTGCCTGCCACTGGTGCCATGTCATGGCTCATGAGTCTTTTGAAAATAAAGAAATCGCAAAAATTATGAATGAGAAGTTTGTCAACATCAAGGTGGACCGTGAAGAGAGGCCGGATGTGGACGCTTTATACATGAAAGCTCTGGTGGAGTTGACCGGTCATGGTGGGTGGCCGCTCAGCATGTTTCTCACCCCTGACCAAAAACCATATTTAGGCGGAACCTATTATCCCCCTTTTGCGAAATATAGTCGCCCTGGGTTCGCTCAGGTCCTGCAGCAGGCACACGATCTTTTTACCGGTGATAAGGATCAACTGGAGGAACGGTCACAAAATATTCTGCAGAAGATTTCCTTGGAAAATAGGGCGGACAAGGCTCAAGGGGTTCCCGCTGATAAATTGATTCGTGGAGCGGTGGAAATTTTATCAAGAAGATTTGATGAAGATTTTGGAGGGTTCGGTTCGGGAATGAAGTTTCCCGAACCTATGCACTATAGCCTTTTGTTACGGCATTGGGCAGTAACCGGGGATTCCTTGAATATTCTCGATAAAAGCCTGACGGGCATGGCAGAAGGTGGATTGTTTGACCAGTTGGGGGGTGGATTTCATCGTTATTCCACGGACTGCAAATGGCGGGTTCCTCATTTTGAAAAAATGCTTTATGACAATGGGCTCTTGGCAAAACTTTTTCTCGATATGTTTCAGGCCACGAAGCAGGATATTTATAAAACCACTGCAGAAGATACCTTTTCCTGGCTTTTACGTGAAATGTTGTCCGATGAAGGGGCATTTTTTGCCAGTCAGGATGCGGACTCAGAAGGGAAAGAGGGAACCTACTACACATGGGAATTGAAAGAGGTCATGAATTTGTTGGGACCCAAACATGCCAAAGTCTTTTCCAGGGCTTATGGGCTGGTTCCTCGCGGCCATGTTGATGGACGCAACGTTCTACATATTAGCGAAAGAGTTGAAAAACTGGCGGAGGCAGAAAGCATCCCTATTTTTGAAGCGGACCATATTTTAAAAAAGGGTAGGGAAACCCTTTTTCAAGCCCGTGAAAAAAGATGTAAACCCGATCGGGATGAAAAAATTATCACCGCCTGGAATGGACTCATGATTACAGCCCTGGCCCAGGGGTCTTCCGTGTTGGGAGATTCTAGTTATTTAGATTCTGCCAGCCGTTGCGCCGAATTTATCTGGTCCAAACAATGGGGTTCAGGAAAATTATTACGTGTCTATAAAGACGGTCAAAGCAAGATAAACGGATGTCTCGATGACTATGCCTATTTTCTGGAAGCGTTGGTCGCGCTTTATGAAGCAGGGCTAGACAGCAAATGGATAGCGCGAGCCAAGGAGTTGGCAAAAACACTTATCGATGAATTCTGGGATGACAAGGAAGGCGGATTTTTCCTTTCCGGTCGGTCGGGGGAATCCTTAATCTCCCAATTGAAAAATCCTGCCGATGAGGCCTTACCGTCTGCCAACGCAGTGGCGGCTCTGGCTTTGTTGAAGTTGGGGCGACTCACAGGAGAGGAGTCCTTCATCCGTAAAACAGAAGAAATATTTAATGCTTTTCGCGGCATGATGGAAAAAAGTCCTGCAGGATTCACCGGACTATTGTCTGCAATGAGTGCTTCAAATCTTGCCCCTGTTGAGGCGGTGTTAGTGGGGCCGAAGGATCATGCTTCCTTCAAAGAAATGTGGAAAGTTTTGCACACCGATTTTCGCCCTAATAAAGTTGTGGTTTGGAAAGAAAACGAATCCACGGGTACTTTGCTACTGCTTGCTGAGGGCAAGACAGCGGAAAACGGCGAGCCCACGGTTTATCTTTGCCAGAACACGACCTGCCATGCCCCGGTACAGACTGGCACGGCTCTCAATAAACTTCTGGAAAGACCGCAAGAGATTCGCCTGAATATCTTTGATGAAGAAAAGAAAAATGCCAAGATCCTCGAACAGGAACAGGCTAACTTCATGGGCGTGATGGGCAACATCTTCCAGCAAGTTGGTATCAACAAAAAACCCCCCTCTAGTTAGGGCAGGAGATGTTGAGGATCTGGAATATAGGGTGCTGCCATAGTCGAAAAAGGTTTGACCTGTGGTGGATGTTGCAGCCTATCTTTTACCCCAAATTTTTTGCGTATAACTTAATGCCATCCTGATAATCATCCTTCTTGAAAAAAACCGGGGAACTTGGGCCATTAGGTATTTTCTGAGGCCTACCACAACATAGTTCTTATCTTTTAAGAACCCATCTATTCCCTGCTCTACTACATATTCTGAGGTGTCGAAGTTGGCTTTGGATAAGTCGTCATCAGGGTGGGCTATGCTGAAAAAATTGGTTGCAGTTGCTCCAGGGCAAAGGGCAAATATTGTGACCCCAGTATCACGGTATTCACCATATAGCCCTTCAGAAAAAGACATTACAAACCACTTCGTAGCAGAATAAATTGTGGAAAATGGGAAGGGTAAAAAGGCTACAGTGGATGCAACATTGATAATTCCGCCATCCTTCTTTTGCAGCATCTCAGGAAGGCATAGGTAGCTTAGCTCAACTAAAGAGTTCACGTTTAACATGATCATGGATTTATAGAGTTCCATCTCTGTATCCAAGAATTTGCTGCTTTTACCAAACGCGGCATTATTTATCAAAACATCAATAGAAAGCCCCGATTCTTTAATATTGTCGTAAAGTTTTTTCGCCCCACCGGATTCGCTTAAATCCATTGGAAAGACATGTACTCTCACCGAATGCGCGCTCTCTAAATCTTTGGCCAAACTCAAAAGCTTTTCTTTAGATCGAGCTGTGACAATCAGGTTTGCCTTCTCTGACGCCAGTTTTTTGGCAAATGCTTCACCAATGCCGGAAGAGGCTCCTGTTATCAACACTGTTTTCCCAATAAAAGATTTCATTCATCCTCAACGAAAATGAAGAGTTTCCTATCCTATAAGCCAAACGCCAAAGTGATAGATGCCCCAAGATACAAGAAAAAAAAGAACCCCCAAAATGAAAATCTCAAAAAAACCTACTTTTAGTTCTCCATCGAAAGGCCTGGGTTCTTTTTTGTTATTATTCACTGTTCCTCGATATAGTTAGAAATGACTGAAAGAGCCAGTTTCAAAAACTTCAATATTAGAGTTAGTATTTTACGTTATTAAAGTATCAATGTATGGGGTTTTGGCAAGGTATTTTGCAGGAGTGAGAATTAAAGTGGGTATGCAGAGGAACCGAATATAGCAAGTTGCTTAACTTGCGCTTGAAAAATATTTAACAAAGGATTATAAAACGAATGTATTCCTAGCTAAATCCCAAACCTCTATCAACGGCATTGTATTTGAATTGACTGAAGCTAATGGAGCGTACGAAAGTCGTTGCATATACCCTGAAGCTATATCACCTGATGATATGGAAGATGTGATATTGGATAAGATGATTAAAGAGGCGGGGGTTTGGTGTCGGAGGGGGTTGGCGCTGTTCAGCAGAGAGGGAAAATGATTAAACCATTCAAAGCAGAAGCAAATAATTACACACTTTATGGAGTGCTGTTTGGGCTCTTATTTCCTATTGGCGCCACAATCGTGGATAGCTCTAATTCTTACGGGTCCTTAACTTGGGCAAATATTTTAAAGGTTCAAAGTACGAATGTCCTTATCTGGATCATCGATTCAGCCCCATTTTGGTTAGGGTTGTTTGCTCGCATAGGAGGAGTAAGCCGAGACCACTTGTTAATACAAAAAAACAAATCAATTCAAATTTCAGAAATAGCTTTTAAGCAAAAAGAAGAACGATTGAATACCATCATAAATAATACGACATCGGTCATCTATATGAAGGATGCGGAAGGTCGCTATACTTTTGTTAATAGGCGCTGGGAGAATCTTTTTTCAATTACAAATGAAGAGATGGCAGGGAAAAGCGATAACGATATATTTCCAAGGGATATTGCTGAAAAGTTTGTTGAACATGACAACGAGGTGATTAAATCTGGGAAGCCTTTTGAAGGAGAAGAAATAGCCCCACATAAAGATGGGACACATAATTATATTTCCGTTAAGGTGCCTTTGTTTGATTCAAGTGGTGTTGTTACGGGATTATGCGGCATTTCCACTGATATTACTGATCAAAAACGGGCCGAAAATCTTTCGACTCGACTTGGCCGTATTTTAGATAGCTCATTTAATGAGGTTTATATTTTTGATGCGGAAACTTTCAGATTTATTCAAGTGAGCTATGGCGCCTGTAGAAACCTGAATTATTCCAAGGAGGAGATGACACACCTCACTCCAATAGATTTGAAACCCGAATTTTCCCATGAATTTTTTGAAAAATTAATCAAGCCGCTTAGATATAAGCAAGAAAAGATGGTGGTTTTTGAGACGGTGCATAAACGCAAAAATGGAACTATGTCTCCTGTGTCGGTGCGTTTACAGTTAATGCACGATGAAAGTGCTCCCGTATTCTTGGCAATTATTGAAGATATTTCTAAACGAAAACATGCAGAAGAAAAAATTCTTAGTGAATCTAAATTTGCATCTGAAAACCCTTTTCCAGTTATGAGAGTTTCTAATGAAGGAAAGTTTATATATTTAAATAAAACTGCAGATTTGATTTGCTTAAAATATGATTGCCAGATTGACCATGGAATTCCATCGGCGTGGGTGGAGAATCTGCATAAAGTGTTATCCACCGAAGAGGCAGTTGAGTTTGAAGATGACATAAATGGAAGGTGGTATGCCTTCAATATGGTTCCTATAAAAGGAATGAATTATGTGAACATTTATGGGCTGGATATTACTTTGAGAAAAGAAGCAGAGAATGAATTGAATAGTTTCGCTGCAATAGCCTCCCACGACTTACAAGAACCTCTTCGTAAAATATCTGTTTTTGGAGAACGTATAGCAGAGAGTGCAGTAAATTTAGACGAAAAGAGTCGTGATTATCTTCAGCGAATGCAAAATGCCTCCATGCGAATGAGTCATTTCATTGAAGACTTGCTCAATTATTCAAAGGTGTCAGCTCAATCATCGCCTTATGAAAAAATTGATTTAGAAGAATCAGTCCAAGCGGTGATTGGGCAATTAGATCGCATTATTAAATTGAATAATGGATCGATCACTATTTCAAACCTTCCCAAACTGGAAGGCATTAAGAGCCAAATTGATCAGGTATTCAGCAACCTGATTATTAATTCCTTAAAATATAAAAGGAAAGATGAACTTCCTGTGGTCAATATTTTTGGAAGAAAAAAAGAAAATGGCACTTGGGAAATAGTTATCGAGGACAATGGAATCGGATTTGATGAAAAATATGCTGAGAGGATATTTCAGCCTTTTCAACGGTTGCACGGTAGAAGCGAATACGAAGGTTCAGGTTTAGGTCTCACGATTTGCAAAAAAATCGTTGACCGGCATAATGGAACCCTATCTGTCAAAAGCAAACCAAACGAAGGCACCACCTTCATCATGGTGCTTCCAGAAAACCAGAGAAGAACAAATTTGTTGTCATGACCGCAGCTGCACCCCTACGACCTTTCGCAGTTTTTCTTTAAAAAGGAATTGGAAAAACTTTCTTCATGAATCTAGTGTTAACCCTCTTCTTTCTTGTTCCATTTTTTCTCCTCCTAAAATCATTCGCCTGATAAATCTAAGCCTGTTTAGCTGCTTGTCAAGTCAGGTGACGGTTGTTATCAAGGGCTATCTGATATTGCAGAGAATTGCAGGCAAGGGGGGCTAATAATAAAAGAGAAACAATAGTTAATATATTTATAAAAAGGGTCGATATGAAGGGTGAACTGAATTTAAACCTTTCTAAGTGTCTGGTGATGGACAATTACCATAATGCCTCTCCCATAACGGAATCTATCTTTGCACACTGTGATCCACTAAAGGAAACCAGTAGCGACATTGAAAAAGAACTGGGAGATGAAGTTAATAGGAAAACCCAAGATAAAAGTAAGGAACCTGGTCTCCCAAGCCACTCACCCCTTTCATGACTTCTGTCATTTTAGTCGGCTTGCCCTTAATAATCCGCTTATAACCTGCGAGTTAACCATTTCTTAAATAGGGTGGAGCTGAGGGACATTGAATAAAATGCACACTTTTATTTTCCCATGAACTCATTGGCCTTCTTTGCCGCATCATCCATAGTTTTATCCAGTTGCTCTCCTGCCTTTTCAGCAGAACCCTTTTCTCCACAACCCACAGAGCAAATTACTAATAACATCAAAACAAGAGCCGTCATTAATTTTCTTAAATTATACATAGTCTCCTCAAATTAAAAACCCGGTTAACTGAAAATCAAAACATTATATACTATTTAATCTACTCGTCTTTTTTCTGGAAACGGTCAAAAGCGGACATAACACCTGCTAACGATTATTTGCTTAGATTCTTGATAGCATAATCAATCGGGTCAATATCTTTGGCCGCTCCGGAACTGTAAAACAATATATTACCTGTAATAGTGGGCTTAAGGTGGGCCTGAAACAGCGAAGAAAGAAAAAGGGTTTACGAGAAATCCCGTAAACCCTTTTCTTATTTGGTAGCGGGGGCCAGATTTGAACTGACGACCTTTGGGTTATGAGCCCAACGAGCTACCAGGCTGCTCCACCCCGCAGTAATAACAAATGAATTTTAGACTATGACTGATATCAGGCGTGTTTGTCAAGGGCCATAATTCTGCGGCATGCCCTTGCAAATCTGAAGGATAAAAAAACAGACCCTGAACTGGTCTAAGTTCAGGGTCTGAATAATTCAGAATTAAAGGTTAGCGTTTTTCCTATCAGGATTGCGGAAAAGAGAAGTTTCGTTACTCAGTTCAGCCACTGCGGGAAAAGTTTCATCAGGATGAATTTTCTTCGCTTTTTCCAACAGATCTTCTTCTGACTCTTTATGCTCCTCATTGGGGATACAGCAGTCAACCGGACAAACTTCCTGACAAGCTTCTTCGCCATGGAATCCTACACATTCGGTACACAGATCTGCTTCGATTTCATAAAAATCTTCACCTTCGCTGATTGCCGTGTTAGGGCATTCCGGTTCACACACGCCACAGTTAATACATTCGTCAGTGATAATTGTTGACATCTCGTTTTTCCTTCTAAGTGGTTAATGATCTATAAAAAACGAACCCTAAGGCTAATATTACGCTTAAAGTTTCAAGAGTCCTGCAAACGCCTCCCTCTTGAAAGGTGCTCCAAATTATAGTCAATTAAGGAGCAAGTCAAGATTTATTTTGGAAAACATCCCAATTTAGAAAATCCTTTAGAAAACGTCAGGCTGGCCTTTGATACACAAAGCGTTACAAGAAACTAACCTGCTCCTTCTATCGGTTCATTTTGGGCAAAAATTAACCCTGTTTTCCCTATTGATTTGATATGATTTCACTATGAATGTCAAAAAAATTCTTATCTACCTGCCCCTTGCGCTGACGATATTTCTTCTGCAGTCATTTTTTTGGGTGCCTACTTACGATAAACAGGCTGTGGGCAACCCGGCTCGACTGGTCAAGTATGTCCAGGGCTCCAGCGGAGATGCCCAGATACTAAACCCGATATTAAGCGCCGATACCTCCTCCAGCTCTATCAACGAGTTAGTCTTTGACGGTCTCATCGATCTGGACCTGAATCTGGAATACCGTCCCCGGCTCGCCGAATCGTGGTCTCAGTTTGAAGAAGCGTATCTTACACTCAACACAGCCGCCTTCCTGCCTGGCGGCAGAATGGCTGACACCGCGCAAGACTGGCCTGATACTTTACTCAGGGCACTCAAAGACAATTCGGAGTGGACAAAAAACCTGCGCTCTATAGAAGTTATTCCAGAGGAAACCATCAAAGGGGAAATTGAAATTCCTCAAATGGGTGCCGACAGCAAACCTGGAAAAATTTTCTACACTCTACATCAACCGCCGCGCTTGAAGTTTACCCTTGAAAAGATCGATCAGGATTTTTTCATTCCCATAAAAAAATGGTTGGGGGAAGACTATTTTAATAAGTTTCCTTATGAACAAACCATCCGTGCAAAGGATGACTCCAAGCAGGTTGTTTTAAGAAACCATTACGAAAAAATACTGCCTCTCACCGAACATAATCCGGTGATTGTTTTTGACCTGAAAAAAAATGTAACCTTTCACGATGGCCATCCGTTTGACTCTGGCGATGTCTTGTTCACTTTTAACTCCATCATGAACCCTAAAGGAACGTCACCGCGTAAATCCGATTACGAGCCGGTGAAAGAGGCGAGGGTACTCGGACCACATAAAATCCGTTTTACCTATAAACGATTATTCTCCCCGGCTATAGGCTCCTGGGCCATGGGTATCTTGCCTGAGCATTTGTTAACTCAAGAAAAACTTTTAGCGGAAGCAAAGGAAAGAGGGCGCGACCCCGACACTTTCACCCTGAGAGACAGTAATTTTGGTCGGCACCCAATAGGAACCGGGCCCTTCATTTTTAAAGAATGGAAGTCCGATGAGCAAATACGTTTGGTCCGCAACGAAAAATATTGGGAAGGCGCACCCGAGTACGAAGAATATGTCATGCGCATCATCCCCGATAGCCTAACGCAGGAGATGGAGTTCTATGCTGGGGCAGTTGATAACTACTCTGTGCAACCGCATCAGGTGGCGCGGTTTTCCACTGATGATAAATATCAGAGCTTTTCCAGCATAGGATATTTCTATTCATACATAGGATATAACCTGCGCAATCCCCTTTTCGCCGACCGCGATGTGCGGGTGGCTCTCGGCATGGCGATAGATATTGACCCCATTATCCAATACATCCTCTACGGGGAAGGGGAGAGGGTGACGGGGCCCTATCCGAAGATCACTGATTGGTACGATCCAGAGGTGAAACCTTTGCCTTACGATCCGAAGGCAGCATTGGAGATTCTCAACAGAATCGGATGGAAAAAAAACTCTGATGGATGGCTGGAAAAAGACGGAAAAATTTTCGAATTCAACCTCATTACCAACAGCGGCAATCCGATTCGCAAAAATATCCTTACTATCGTCCAGGAAAGTTGGAGGAAGATCGGCATCAAATGCAACACTCAGCTTTTCGAGTGGGCCGTATTTCTCAAAGATTTTGTTAACGCGCTTAAATACGATGCGTTGGTTTTAGGATGGAGCATGGGCATTGATCCCGACTTGTATCAGATATGGCATTCCAGCCAGGCTGGCCCCAGGCAATTGAATTTTGTTGGCTATAAGAATGCGAAAGCGGACCGGCTCATAACAAGAATTCGCCGGGAATATGATCGGACTAAACAGATAAGTATGGCGCGTGAGCTTCATCGCATGATCGCCCACGATCAGCCTTACACTTTTCTGTACGTGGCGAAGTCCACCCAGCTTTTAGATAAGAAAATCGTGATAGTAGAAACAGAAGAGGGCGGGGAGAAAAAATATCAAAAAATATACCCTACTAAAGATGGCAGAATCCGCTACTACTTTAACAAATGGAAAAAGTTGGCAAAGATTCCTGCTTTTAGCCCTGCGAGTTGACCAGTGATAACCTCAGTTAGTGACTTTTGGCAACAGCACTCACTAGATCATTCCTTCCAAAATCTAATAGTCCTTCTGATTTAAAGCGATTGATATCTTCATCGGACTTGCAACTCTCTAATAAGCGTAATTGAGCTTGTAGTCTATCTTCCCGACACTTAAACCAGTTCTCTAGGGTTCCTGAAAGATCTTGAAGGCCGGTTGCAAGGTCTTGCATCGTTTTTTCTTGGGGGCTTCTTGGGTATTTTGCTTTAGACATTTTGAGTATCCTTCGATTTAACGTTATCGGTCAACCTCTTACCCTCTTATTTAAAGCAATAGTTATGCCAAAACGAACTAGAACCTATAAGCCATTATTTTGCTGTGCTTTAATGAATCCGCTGAATTGGTTTTTTCTATTGAATGTCCATTTTCGATTACATTTACATTTTTAATGTGTATAGAAGCATTGACTTAATGATGGGAGGAATGGAGTTACCCACTTGGCGGTAGGAAAGTTTTTGACGGGGCTTAACCTACTCCTAGGTAAATGAAAACGGACCGTGTTTCTCTCAGGTGAGGACGGATTCGATTCTGTCCAGAGCCCAGTCGAGTTCTTTCTGGGTTATGGTGAGGGGTGGGGCGAAGCGGATGACATGTTTATGGGTTTCTTTGCATAGGATGCCTTTTGCCATCAATGCTTCGCAAAACTTTCTCGCACCCCCGGCGGATTTTTTCATTTCCACGCCGATCAGGAGTCCCATTCCCCGCACTTCTTTGACATGAGGGGAGATTATATTCCTCAGAGACTCCTTTAGGTAATGACCCATAAATAGTGATTTTTCAACAAGGTTTTCGTCTTCTATTACTCGCAAGGCCTCCCTGGCTACCGCACAAGCCAAGGGGTTGCCGCCGAAGGTGCTACCGTGGTCTCCTGGCTGGAAGACAGCCAGCGTCTCTTTGTTCGAGAGTACGGCAGAGATGGGGTAGACTCCGCCTGACAGGGCTTTACCCACCAGAGTGAGGTCGGATTCGATACCCTCATGTTCTTCGGCAAAAAGCTTACCCGTTCTACCCAATCCGGTTTGGATTTCATCTAGAATGAGCAAGACATTGTAGCGGTCGCAAATTTCGCGCACTTTTTTCAGATAACCGGCGGGTGGGACGATAATACCGCCTTCGCCCTGAATCGGTTCCACCAGAAAGGCAACGGTGTTAGGGGTGATGGCCCATTCCAGGGCTTCTGCATCCCCGAAGGGAATGGTGATGAATCCGGGCGTAAAAGGACCGAACCCATCTCGGTATTGCGATTCGGAGCTGAACCCGACGATGGTGGTGGTCCGGCCATGAAAATTATTGGCACAGACGATGATCTCGGCCATGTCATCGGGGATTTCCTTGATCCTGTATCCCCATTTGCGAGCTGCTTTGATGGCTGTTTCAACCGCTTCGGCACCGCTGTTCATGGGTAGGACGCTGTGCGAGTGGGTCATTTCGCAAATTTCTTGGTAAAAGGGACCCAACTGGTCGGTACGAAAAGCCCGGGAGACCAAGGTAAGCTTTTTGGCTTGTTCGGTTAGGGCATTCAGGATGCGTGGGTGGCAATGGCCCTGATTGAGGGCTGAATACGATGCCAGCATATCCAAGTATTTATCGCCATCTACATCCCAGACCCAGACGCCCTGGCCCCGGGCTAAAACTATATCGAGAGGCTTATAATTGTGAGCCCCAAACTCGTTCTCAAGATCAATGAACTTTTGTCCGCTCGAAATGGTGACGGTTGAATCCATGACAATTCCCTCATCAAACTGGATTTTTCCTCGCTACTAATTTAGGTCTAAAATTGTTTCTCTGCCACCCATATGCGCAGTGTTTACCCGGATAATGGCGAAAAAAGTCTGCCTTGATTTAATGGATACTGGCCTCTTCAGCACCCCCGGTTTGGGTTTGATTTTTATATAGTTTCAGATATAATGCTACTTTCCGAAAACACCTTTCACTATTGAGAACTAACTATGAGTATTGACGATAAAGAATTAGAAGACTTCATGCCTGCCTTGGAACTGGAATGGACCGATGAGGCTCAGACCCGTATGAAGAACGTGCCGTTTTTTGTCCGCAAGAGTGTGGTGCGGGGTATCGAGCAGTATGCCAAGGACAAGAGCATTGCGGTGGTGGATGATGCTGTAGTTTCACGCGCACGGCAGGAACGTGAGGGCGAAGCTATGGAACTGGCCCGCAAAAAGAAGGAAGAAGCACAGAAAGCCAATGGTGGTGAACCCGAGGTCCAACGTCAATACGTCAGTTTTACTTTCTATAAACTTGATCCCGCATTTCGCCGACTGCCTCAAGAGGAACGCGACAATGGGATGCAAGAGTTCATAGATGTTCTCGAAGAGTACGATAATAGTTCTGATATGATTTTGCTTTGTTATTCCATGGTAGGGCTTCGTGGCGACGTCGATATCATGACCTGGCGTATCTGTTACAGCCTGGAAGAGTTTCAGAAAATGAGTACCCGTCTCCTGCAGACCGGTTTAGGAAGATATCTGCATATCCCTTTTACTTATTTATCCATGACCAAGCGGTCGATGTATATGGATTTCATTAATCCGGAACATGAAGAAGACCGGACGCATATTATTCCGGGCAAGGCGAAATATCTTTTTATCTATCCTTTCGTGAAGACGCGAGAATGGTATCTGCTCACTCAGTTCACCCGTCAGGGAATCATGGACGAGCATATTTTTATAGGTAACAAGTTTCCTTCTGTAAAGCTGAACACCACCTATAGTTTCGGAATTGATGACTATGAGTTCGTAGTGGCTTTCGAGTCTGATTCCCCAGATGATTTTCTTGACTTGGTGCAAGAGTTAAGAGAAACCGAGGGAAGCCGGTATGTGAAAGAAGATACACCCATCTTTACCTGCGTTGCTATGTCGATTGAGGATGCTGTTAAAAGTCTCGGTTGCTAGCCCGCTAGTGTGAGAGACTGAGCACCGTGGGCTTTTTTTGCAAGCAAAGAGTTTTTGTCTCGGCTTGACATAATATTGCCCAATTCCTTTCTCTGGGAGTGGGTGCCTCATTCTCGGAACCACTCATGAAACCTATACTAACTCTTGCTTTACTGGTTTTAATGGTTTTGGGCTCTCTTATAATCCTTGAGTCCCGATTCCAGGGTATTACCAATGAGCAGGGCGACGCCATCCTGACCGAGTTAAAATCCATTCGCCAAGAACTGAACGCGATTAAGCAAAAAGGTTTGGCACGTCCGGGCAAGGCCGTGCTTTCGGTTGCTGTTTCCACGGTGGGAGAGCCCATGCTTGGGGATTCGAAGGCACCGGTAACACTGGTGGAGTTCACGGATTACCAGTGTCCCTTTTGCCAGCAGTTTTATTCCAGGGCATATAAAGAGTTGAAGAAAGATTATATTGATCCCGGTAAATTGCGTTTAGTCCTGCGTGACCTGCCTCTTCCAAGTCATCAGTATGCCAGGCCTGCCGCTATGTCTACTCATTGTGCGGGGGAGCAGAGTAAATTCTGGGAAATGCATGACGCCCTGTTTGAAGGCGGAGGAAAATTAAACCGCGATGATATTCTTAGTTACGCTACCTCTCTCGGATTGAAAATAGATTCTTTCGAATCCTGTTTAACCTCTGGCCGTTACAAAAGGGATATTGATTTGGATATTAATGATGCCAGAAACGTAGGCATAAAAGGCACACCTTCCTTTGTGGTGGGGCGCACGACGGATAATCTTGTGGAAGGAATCCTCATCCGTGGTAACCGACCGTACACTGCTTTTAAAGCTGAAATAGATAAACTGCTTACCTCTCGCTAGGCTTAGCATGATAAACCTCTAGTCAGGGGGAGGATTCTTAGGTAATGCAGTGTCAGGCTCCGAGAAGTTCGGGAGGCTTGGTGAGGACAGGTTCCTCTGGTTTTAGAGCGGGCTCCGGAACAGCGCAATTTTTCAAGATGCGTAGAAGCTGGGCGATGGTGGATTTCAAGTCAACTCGGTGAACCACATTGTCGATGAGTCCGTGTTCTAGTAAAAATTCTGCTGTTTGGAATCCATCAGGAAGTTTCTCTTTGATAGTTTGTTCAATGACCCGTGGCCCGGCAAACCCAATCAGGGCACCTGGTTCAGCCAGAATGACATCTCCCAGCATTGAGAAACTCGCAGAAACACCGCCCATAGTTGGGTCGGTTAAAATGGATATGTAGGGAATTTTCTTTTCGCTCAGCTTGCTGAGTGCGGCTGAGGTTTTAGCCATTTGCATGAGAGAGAAAATGCCTTCCTGCATGCGTGCCCCGCCAGAACAGCTAGCAATAATCAGGGCCGAGTTGTTTTCCATGGCGCGTTCGATAGCGCGGGTTATTTTTTCCCCTACTACTGAACCCATGCTTCCCCCCATGAAACTGAAGTCAAAGACGCAAAGTTCGAGGGGCATACCTTCCATTAACCCTGAACCTGTGACGACCGCATCGTTGGATATACCTTTTTTTATCGATGCCTTGATGCGTTCCTTATATTTTTTAGTGTCCTTGAACTTTAAGGGATCTGAAGATGTCAGGTTCTGGTTGTACTCTGTGAAAGTGTCTTGATCGATCAATTGATGGATTCTTTGCCGGGTTTCCAGGCGAAAATGGTAATCGCAGTGAGGGCAAACCTTAAGGTTGGTTTCCAACTCGGCAATATAAACCTGTTCTTTACATTTTTTGCAGTCAACCCAGAGATCTTCATCCTTGGCGGTTTTTTTTCCGCCAATTCCTGCCTTGATTTTATCTATCCATGACATTTACAAAATTCTCCAGTGGTGTTCAATACCTTGGTATGCAAATAGCCTAACTTAGGCCGAGCCAACGGGTTGCCGACTCGTTTATTTAACTGCTAGTGGGTTTATTAACTATGTGCTTGTGGAGGGGTGGTTTCATTAGACTCAGCCTCCATTTTCTTATTTGCTATCAACAGGCTAATTGGGCCGATAACGGCATAGGTAATCCCAAGAATGAATAATGCGACCCGCGGTATTGTTGCCAGAACATAAATGAATAAAATCACGAAAAGAAAACGGGAGAACACAACCCGTTTTTTAAAGTCGAATTTTTTGAAGGCGGGGTATTTAATATTGCTAACCATGAGAAACGCCAGGATATAAACCACCATTACCATAATAAAAGGGTTCATACGCGTTGCAAACAAGTCTTCAAAAGCGATCACAATGGATGCGATCACAACAGCTGCTGCAGGACTTGGCAGACCGATAAAATGTTGACTGCGAACTTCCGGCTTGGTCACATTGAAGCGGGCCAGTCTCAGGGCCGCGCATAGAAGAAAAAGGAAAGCGGCCATCCAACCCAATCGGCCAAAGGGTTTCAATACCCATGAGTAGACTAGAAAGGCCGGCGCCATGCCAAAGGAGATGATATCTGCCAATGAGTCATATTGCTCGCCAAATGCGCTGGTGGTTTTTGTCAACCTTGCGATACGACCATCCAACCCATCAAAAATCATTCCGATCACTATGGCCCAGGCGGCTAAGTAATATTTTTCATTCAGCACTGCTACCATCGAATAGAAACCACAGAACACGTTTCCCGTGGTAAACAAACTGGGTAGTATATGAATGCCTTTTTTAGGTTCCATGGTCGTTTTACTTTAGAAAGCCAATGATGGAGCTTCCTCCGCTGACAATATCGCCAACGGCTACTTTTATTTCGGTGCCCTCAGGCACGAAGATATCTACTCGAGAGCCAAACCGGATCAGGCCAAAACGTTGTCCTCGCTCATACTCATCACCTTCTTTGGCCCAGCAAACTATCCTGCGGGCGATCAACCCGGCGATCTGCTTCACTAAAATTGTAACATGTCCATTATTCAATAGGATAGCGCTTTGTTCATTGTCCAGAGAAGCTTTGTGACTGGCTGCGTTAAGAAATTTTCCTGGGTTATAACGGGTGGCCTGTATTTTTCCGGATATGGGTACCCGGTTTACATGAACGTTAAAGACATTCAAGAAAATACTAATCCGTGTGTAGGACTCTTCTAGCAAGGGGTCTTTTTCTGGCACAATTTCGACGACCTTGCCATCTCCCGGGGAAACAATGGACTTCGGGTCTTCGGGAATACTCCTTTCAGGGTCACGAAAAAACCAAGTGACAAAAAGAAACAGTCCACCAAAAAGGCCAGTGGCCCAGAACCAGGATAAAGCCCAACAAGCCCCGGTTAAAACAGCAAGGGGAAGGATAAACATGTACCCTTCATTAGCAATAGGTATACGCATACGGCCTTACTGCACCTTCTTGCCAACGAATGGCATCATTTTCCTGAGCTTTTCTCCGACCACTTCGATACGGTGTTCTTTGTCCTGTGCCAGTCGAGCATTAAACATAGGGCGGTTGGCCAGGTTTTCCAGAATAAATTCTTTGGCAAAAGCTCCGCTCTGAATCTCGCCGAGAATTCGTTTCATTTCATCACGGGTTTCCTGGGTAATGATTCGTGGTCCACGGGTTACGTCTCCATAGGCCGCAGTGGTGCTTATAGAGTAGCGCATATTGCCAATGCCACCTTCATAGATGAGATCAACAATCAATTTGAGTTCATGAAGGCATTCAAAATAAGCAAGGTCTGGGTTGTATCCGGCATCTACTAATGTGTCGTAACCGGCGCGGATCAATTCGCTGACACCGCCGCACAATACTGCCTGTTCCCCAAACAAGTCGGTTTCGGTTTCTTCTTTAAAATTAGTTTCCAGAACACCGGCGCGAGTTCCGCCAATACCTTTTGCATAGGCTAGGGCAATTTTTCTCGCGTTTTTTGTGACGTTTTGGTGAACCGCCATCAGACAAGGAACGCCTGCGCCTTGTTCATAAGTTCTTCTGACTAGATGCCCGGGGCCTTTTGGAGCGACCATAAAAACATCCACGTCTTTTGGGGGAACTACTTGTCCAAAGTGAATATTGAATCCATGCCCAAAAGCCAGAGCCATGCCTTTTTTCAAATTGGGAGCGATGTCCATTTCATACATGGCTTTTTGCTTGTCATCGGGGATCAAGATCATCATGATGTCGGATTTTTTAGTAGCTTCTGGAACAGCCATGACGTTCAGACCGTCCTTTTGCGCTCGTTTCCAGAATGCGCTATCTTTTCTCAGTCCAACAATAACTTTCATTCCACTATCGTGAAGGTTGCGGGCATGGGCGTGCCCCTGACTTCCGTAACCAATAATGGCAATGGTTTTCTTCTTTAAGATTTTAATGTCTGCGTCTTTGTTATAAAAAATCTTCGACAAAATGATTCTCCTTATCTTGGTGCAATATTAGTTGATCGATTTTTGTCCACGACTGATAGCAATTCTTCCAGACCGGACCATTTCTTTGATTCCCAATGGGGTTAGAAGCTCAAGAAACCCGGCTACTTTTCCCTCATCCCCGGTTATTTCAATGGTGTAGGTGCTTGGGCTCACATCGACAACTTTGGCCCGAAACAGATCTACGATTCGGAGAATTTCTTCCCGAACTCGAACTTCAGCGTTCATTTTGATCAATACTATTTCGCGATCGACAAATTTTTCCTCAGTGAGATCAACGACTTTAATAACATCGACCAGTTTATTGAGTTGTTTGGTGATTTGCTCGATTTTAGCCTCGTCACCTCGGGTAACTATAGTCATGCGAGAAACTTTTGGGTCGGATGTTTCTGCGACATTCAGGCTTTCAATGTTAAAACCGCGGCTACTGAAAAGACCCGATACACGGGACAAAACACCGAATCGATTGTTCATTAATACAGAAATGGTATGCTGCATTTTACTAAAATCCGCTTTTAAGGTTCACCACAAAGCTTTTGTGGAGGATGGTTTTTTTGAACCTTGTATACTAGCAAAATCAACGCTTTTTTACTAATAAGAATTATTTTGGCGAGTAAAATTGAACAAAGTCAGGAATTAAGAATGCCGGAAGAGTTTCCTATAAATCAGGCTTTGGCCACAGTGAAAAAGGCAGTCCGTGGTTTTCGGACTCCCAGCGTGACGGTCATTAGCCAAAAGCACGATCCTTTTGCGGTGCTGGTTAGTTGTATCATTAGCCTGAGGACCCGTGATGAAGTCACCGAAACGGCCTCGACCCGCTTGCTTGGGTTAGCCAATAGCCCGGAGAAACTATTAAAACTTTCAAAATCTAAAATAGAAAAGGCTATTTATCCCGCAGCGTTTTACCGTAACAAAACGCAATCCCTAAAAGAAATTTGCAAAGATTTAGTAGATATTTATGAAGGAGAGGTTCCAGATAAGCTGGAAGAGCTTCTCAAATTAAAAGGGGTAGGGCGAAAAACTGCCAACCTGACCCTGACTTTAGGGCATGATAAACCCGGAATTTGTGTGGATATCCATGTTCACCGTATTTCCAATCGTTGGGGATATGTGAAAACCAAGTCCCCTGATGAAACAGAAAAGGTATTGAGAAACAAACTGCCGAGACGGTTCTGGAAAGGATATAACGATTTACTCGTTACATTCGGGCAAAATATTTGCAAACCGGTTTCGCCGTTTTGTGGGTCTTGCCCTATCGCAGAGACCTGTCCTAAAAATGGAGTAACCTCTCGGCGTCATTAGAGGTGAGTTTGCGATAGACTTCCTTAGCCGGGGGTTAATGGCCGACTGTTTTTTTCTGTAGGGCGATGAGTTCTTTAATTCCTTTGTCGGCTATTTTTAGAAGGCCATCCAATTGTTTGTCATCGAAGGGTTCTTGTTCGGCGGTTCCTTGAATTTCGACGTATCCTCCTGAGCCTGTTTTAACAATATTTAGATCAACATCGGCATTGGAATCTTCGCTGTAATCCAGGTCAAGCATTTTTTTGCCGTTGACAATTCCTACGCTCACAGCGGCAACATAGTCTTTAATCGGTAATTCATCGAGCAGTTTTTCTTTTTTTAATTTTTTCGTTGCCATGACCGCCGCTATAAAGGCCCCTGTAATAGAAGCGCAACGAGTACCGCCATCTGCCTGGATGACATCGCAGTCGAGCCAAATGGTGCGTTCCCCTAATTTTTTAAGATCAATAACTGTTCGGAGTGAGCGGCCTATTAGCCTTTGGATTTCCTGTGTCCGCCCCGACAGTTTTCCTCTAGATGCTTCTCGGGGACTTCGGGTATTGGTCGAAGAGGGGAGCATGGAGTATTCCGCTGTGACCCAGCCGCTATTTTTGCCTCGAAGAAAGGAGGGTACCTTTTCCTCAACTGTGGCGGCGCAGATGACTTTGGTGTTTCCCATTTGAATAAGAACCGAGCCAGCTGGATGCATGGTGTAGTTTTTAGTAATCTTGATTTTTCTGCAATCGTTGAAGCTGCGGCCTTGATCTCTGGACATGGTTCCCCTAGTAAAATTGAGTGTTTGATTTATATGAAAGTCTGAAACGAGAAAATGTAAAAGCGCATAAAATACCAGTTATAAGCATATTTTTCAACCGCCAGAGTGATGGTTATAATTTATGCGCAATCATTCATTGTGAATGTGCTCATCTGATAGCGCTAGGGTGAGTGGCAAGTTTCATTCATGCATTAAAATCGGTATGGGTTGTAACTTGTTCTATTATTTGATACTATCCAAATCATTCCTAACTTTTAAATTTAATTAAGAAATCACGTCATAATCTATGGACTCCTACTTTGGAAAAGGAATCAGGCTTAAAGGTACCCTGTGGGTAAAAGGCTCGGTTCATTTTGATGGGGAATTTGAGGGCGAAATATACTCAACCAACCATTTTGTAATTGGCAAGTCGGGCAAGGTTTTAGGCAATATTAAAACCCATCATGTGACCAATATGGGTTTTGTGCAGGGGAACCTGTTTGCTGAAAACAAAGTAGCTCTTATGAATGACAGTCGATTGGTGGGAGATATATCTACTTATCATTTGATCATTGATGAAGGTTCCAACTTTGAAGGTCGCTGCAAGATGATTGATGAGGCGCCTAAAACCATCAAAGAAGAAATGGAAACCCTGGAACGCCCTGTTTCTAAAAAAGTCAAAGCTTCTTCTACTTCCGATAAATCTACCGCTGCAAGTGCAGAAACCAGGAATGGTTTCCAATTGAAAAAGGCCGCAGGAATTGCGGCTGTTGTTCTGGCTATTGCAGGGGTGACTTGGCTGTATCCAAAGGGTGGGGATAAACTGGAGCCGCTGATCCAAAAAGGCTACAGCCTTGTTGCCGAAAAGCAATATGCCGATGCGGAGGAGATATTTAAAAAAGCCCTGACCATTTCCAGGGTCGAACCTAAAGTTTATGCCGGACTCGGGGAAGTTTATTTCGAAGACAAACGGTACAATGATTCGTTGGCCCAGTTCCAGAGAGCTATTGATTTAAATCCCGCCAATGGAGAATACCGTGTCAAGCAAGCAAAATCTTATTCTTCTAAAGGACAATTAAAAGAAGCTATAGATTCCTATATGCAGGCACTCGAAATTGACCCCAAGAATGGAGGGACCTTCTATAATCTAGGTCTTTTATACTTGGAGCAGGGTGAATTGGAAAAAGCCCATGAAGCACTTGAAATGGGTGTCGGGTTGGCGCCTGATGATTTTAAGACCCATGAAGCATTGAGTGCCCTTTACGCACGCGAAAAAAATTATGGGAAATCTATTGCAGAGATAAATGAAGCGATAAAGTTTAATGGTGATGAACCCCGATTACATTTGATTTTAGGAAAACTTCTTCTGGAAAGCGGTAAGGAAGAAGATGCACTAACGGCTTTCAAAAAAGCAGCCAACCTGTTTCCTGAAAACTTCTCAGCTCAAATTCGTCTTGCAGATTGGTATTACATTCAAGGGATGCTTGATGAGTCTCTTATAACCTACGAGGTTGCGGAAAATCTTGACTCCGGTAACCCTGTAGTGCAGGCGCGGCTAGGCAGAATTTATGCAGATAAAAATCAAAATAAAAAAGCTCAAGCGGCACTGGAAAAAGCTATCAAGCTAAATTCTAAAGATGCAGAAAGCCATTATCAATTGGGGAAACTGGTTTCCAGTGAAGAAAAATGGGGGCGTGCCCAATCATTATTATCTAATGCGATTGCACTGGATGCAAAACAGGCGGCTTTCCATTATGAGTTAGGTAAAGTGCTATTGGGAAGAGGTAATATCGAACTGGCTCAAGAAAAATTCAAAACTGCTTTAGGTTTAGAGCCTCAAAACTCAAACTTTATTATGGGGTTGGCACTGGCACTTGTTGAAAAGAAGAATTTGGACCAGGCGTTAAATATACTTCTTCCTGTTTCAAAGAAAGAGGCGAAAAACTCTGAAATATTTATGGCGATTTGTAATGTTTATACGAAGAAGGGTTATTTTACCGCCGCTACGGGATATTGTGAAAAATCCCTGGAATTGAAAGCCGGAAATTATGAAACCATGAATAGACTGGCTTGGTTATATGCAAAGAAAAGTTCTAATCTTCCGAAGGCTTTCGAACTTTCTAGCCAGACCCTGAAAGCCTTTCCCAGCCGACCTGAGTTTATTGATACTCTTTCAGAAATTCTCTACGTTCAGGGAGAAAGTGATAAGGCAATGGCAAAAATTCAAGAAGCCATTAATTTGGTGCCCAACAACCCTTATTACAAGCAACAATTATGGAAGTTTAAAAATGTAAAGCCGAAGCCACCCGCCTGATATCAGGTTTATAAAGTTCCAGTCCCTTTCAGTCCTATATAAATACAATAAATTACAATCAAAAACCCTCCCTTTGCTTTTCCCAGCGAATAGTTCCCGTATCTTATCATGCCCAGCAACAACAGGGTAATGGCGGTTGCGATGAGCAAGTCTGGTTCTATGGGTTCTTTTATCTGCAAAGGATGAATGGTGGCGGTCAGGCCTAACACCATCAGAATGTTAAAGATATTGCTTCCAAAAATGTTCCCGATTGCCATTTCGCCATGTCCTCGTTTCGCGGCGATTACGGAAGAAACTATTTCTGGAAGGCTGGTTCCCACCGCAACGATGGTAATGCCTATGAACCACTCGCTGATTCCTAGATCACGGGCGATGCCCACACCTCCCGCTACCAGGAGTTTGGCACCTCCAACCAGAATACCCAGCCCCGCGATAATAAGAAAGATTTGATAAGAGGGACCCTTACCTGCAAAAAGAGGAACTTCATCTTCCAGCTCTTCATTAAAATCTTCTTTATGACTGAAAGACCGCAATATATAGAGGCCTAAGAGAAAAACCATGAATAGTCCTTCGTATCTGCCGATCTCCAGATTCCAGGCGATTACTAAAATGAGGAAAGTTGCCAATAGAAACGGAGGCGATTCCCGCTTGAGACGGTCAGGTTTGATATATAGGGGGGCTATGAGAGTCGTCAAGCCGAGAACGAGGCCAATGTTTGCAATGTTACTACCTATTACATTGCCCATAGCCAGTTCAGAAGTTCCCTGCAAGGAAGCTAGAATAGCGACGGAAAGTTCGGGCGCAGAGGTACCAAATGCAATGATTGTAGCTCCGATTACGAAGGGGCTGATTTTAAGGACACGTGCAAGGCGAACACTGCCTGTTACCAGGTAGTTTCCTCCGTAAAACAATAGTGCTAGTCCGGCAAAGATTTTTACAAGGTCGAGCAATTTAAGCCTTAATTTAGTCTGAGCTAATAGATGTGAAAAAAAATGGTAACCCGCCTATAGAAAACAAATGAATTGATAACATGCATTGGAAGCAAGAGCAATTATCAAATAAGTCATTGAGACTCATGTGCGGGTCAAAGCCATGTGTTGCTAACGGTGGCTTGCCAGACGCTCAGATTAGCGCAGAAATGTTTTAGGGTAACCTGCTCGAGCCAGTTTTTCCTTAACAAGGAGAGCTTTTTCGCGGTTGGGGAAAACTCCTAATTGAACGATATAGGTTTTAGCCGGTTCATTCGCTGTGCGTGATTCAGATAAAAATCCTTTCACACTCAGTTTATCCTGTAGGCTTCGAGCCTCTTTCAGGTTTATGAATTGACCCACTTTAAGGCTAAAGGAGTTTTTGGAGTTTTTATAGGTCGATGCATTGAATCCTTTGCTTGCAAGTTCTCTTAATTTTTTATCTCCGGCTTTTGCATTAGCAAAGCTTCCAACCGTGACAATATGCTGCTTCTTAATGTTAGATCGCGTCTGTATAGAGGGTGCAAAGCCTTTGGCTTGGAGTTGTTTTAAATATAGTTCCGCATTTTTCTTGACGCTGAAGGCTCCTGCTTGAATAAAGAACCTCGAGTCCTCATTGAGCTTTACTGCTGGTGTTTTGATCGGACTCGGCTTTGGTTTTGGAGTTTGTGATGTTTTTTTGATTTTTGCTGGTTTTTTTACTTTATTGGTTTTGGCTGGAGGAATAATACTTTTAGGTTTTGGCGGTGCGACGAACGGGTTTATCTCCTTTTTAACCTTTCCTGGGCTAGCGGTGGGCGCAATCGGTAGGTTAGAAGCGATTGATCCATCTTCGACTACAGGAACCTGTTTAGCCAAGCTCTCCTCAGGTGTTTCCGGTTTTTGTATTGGAGCTTCTGGTTCAACCGGAGAGAGAGCGGCTTGGTAATTTATCTGGAAATAGACCAACCCTAATAGGCAGATACCAATCATAGAAATAGAAAACATGCGCGAATTTTTAGATCGAATATTTTTTTCTGCTTCGATCTCAGCTTCGATCTCTGCGTCTTCAATCAGATCATCAATTCGCTTATGATATTTATTAACTTCGGGTGGGTTGTTTTCTTCGACAGGAGAGTTTTCCTGTTCCTTAATTTCCAGCATGATTGGGAGCCCCTGTTAAGTGGGTTTGTGGATAAAAATTGCACCTGTTTTAATTAATGGGGACAACTTCGGTTGTGAATGTTAGGATATAAAAAAACAGGGAGTGTCTAACCCTGTCCACCATTAATCTTTACAAAATATATCCGATAACTCCTTAATTGTCAATTAGATAAGAAAGGCCCACTGATGGACCTGTCAGTCAAATTAGGCAGTTTATGTTTAAATAATCCGGTTATTGCGGCTTCTGGAACTTTTGGTTATGGTCTGGAGTACGGTTCTCTTATAGATTTGAATGCTCTTGGTGGGTTCTCTACCAAGGGACTTTCTTTAAAGCCGAAAGTGGGTAACCCTGTGCCCAGAGTTATTGAAACTTCTTCCGGCATGCTTAATGCGATCGGCTTGGAAAATATCGGACTGGAGGCTTTTTTATCAGAGAAGCTACCTCAACTAAAAAATTTTAATACTCGAATCATCGTCAATTTTTTTGGAGACACCACCCCGGAATATGTGGAGATGGCTCAGGCTTTATCCGATGTAGAACGTGTGGATGCTCTGGAAATGAATGTTTCCTGTCCTAATGTGGAAAAAGGCGGCTTGCAATTTAGCTCTGACCCTGAAGTTTTAATGGATGTAGTTTCTTCCGTTCGAAAGGTGACGCAAAAATTTCTTATTGTTAAGTTATCCCCCAACGTCACAGATATTACCGTGCTTGCCAAGGCCGCAGAGAGTGCCGGGGCCGATGCCTTGTCGGTGTGCAATACCTTTGTCGGGATGTCGATTGACTTGAAAACCAGAAAGCACCATTTGGCCAATAAAACAGGGGGGCTTTCGGGGCCTGCTATTAAACCGCTAGCTTTAAACCTTGTGTATCAAACCGCACGTGCCGTGCAAATTCCGGTTATTGGGATAGGAGGTATAGCGAGCGGAGAAGATGCAGTGGAGTTTTTATTAGCCGGAGCAAAAGCGGTCCAAATTGGAACAGCCAACTTTATTGATCCGGCTTCAACTCTTCATGTGATTGAAGGTATCCGCAAATACTGCTCAGCAAATGGAGTGAGTAATCTTTTAGAATTAAAGATGGAATGATTACCCGTTGCGATAGACTCGAGGAACCCGTTTGCCGACATTGCAAAGAATTTCGTAGGGAAGAGTCTTGCCTCTCACTGCTAGTTCCTCAACAGAAATCATCTGGTCCCCCTGCCTGCCAAAGATAACAACTTCATCTCCTGTTTCTACCCCTGGAATGCCGGTAACATCGATTAGAATCATATCCATGCAAACATTTCCGACTTGTGGCACGCGTTTCCCTCGAATCAGGACATCCATATTATTAGCCAGAATACGATGGAGCCCATCCGCATAACCAATAGGAAGGGTGGCTATAAGGCTATCCCTCTGTGTTGTGAAGGTCCTTGCATAGCTCACTGACTGACCCTTGGCAACAGGTTTAGCCATAATGACCTGAGTTTTCCATTGCATTACGGGTTGGAATGGACTCAGGTTTTCTTCCTGGTCTAAAACTGATTGCAATGAAGGAGAGGGGAGGGCTCCGTATAGGATGAGCCCAGGTCTGACCATATCGAAATGGCTTTCTGGGAATTTGAACAGTGCGGATGTGTTTGCGCAATGGATCATTGGCGTGGGAACACCTTCTTTTTGCAAAAGGGTCAGCGCGGAATTAAATTTTTCGAGTTGGTCCTGAGTGATGGAAAGGTCTTCATCATCGGCTGAGGAAAAATGTGTAGAGATAGCTTCGATTTTGAGGTTCTTTAAACTACGAATCTGGCTCAGTAGTGCAGGTAAATTTTCAGGAGAGACTCCAAGCCGGTTCATCCCCGTATCTACCTTGATATGAATTGAGATAATTTTATTTTGTTTTTCTGCTTCTTTGGAAAGAGCTTGAGCCAGAGACGGAGTGCAAAGTATAGTTGCAAGATTGTGCTTTACCAAGTCTTCTGCCTCATTGGGAAAGATGCTGGCTAATACTACAATAGGAATATTTAAACCATTTTCCCTGAGTTCGATCCCTTCCTCAATCACCCCAACCCCAAGAGAGTCTGCCCCATTTTCAACGGCTACACGGGCACAGGGTATGGCTCCATGGCCATAGGCATCGGCTTTGACGACAGCCATGATTTGGGTTTGAGGCTCGAGATACTTTCTCAGGGTCAGAATGTTATGTCGAAATGCCTGCAGGTCAATTTCAGCGCAAGTCGCGCGGTGGTATGCCATGGTGTTATCAGTGTAATACTGGGTTATTAATTGTTTAAGAGGCCAGCATAATGCTAATGCGACAGCCGACCCACTCCCGTGGGAGGGGATTAGCATTGTGTTTATTTTGCGGGCAATCGTTCTTTTGGCGCAACAAGTTATTGCTAGTTCCTACCGGGCGGAGCCCGGTTACTCCCTCCGTGTACGGCCCGTATTGGATAATCGACCGCTTTTTTTCACGGGTGGCCCAGAGGTGCGGATAGCTCGGCAGCACATGTTTTCTTCATCCTTGGCTTTTTTTCTTACTTGATAAGCCCGGTCACTGTAAAAATTATAAGCATTGGCGTTGATTCCCTGATCCTCCACACACCAGTATGTGGACCCACAGCCCTCCGGGAATATATAGTCGATATGAACAATATCTCCATCGAAGTCGGTGTTTTTAGAGTCATGGTCATACAGGTTTCTGCATTCCTGGCTTTTAGGCAGTCTCCAGTCGTCAAAACCGGCAAACTTTTGTTCATTGAGCCAGTTGATATAATTGTGTGCACCTTTCCAGGAGCACCATTTATCGCGCATTTGATAACTGTCTTGCTTCGCCCAGGTCAAGTTATACTTGGTATCCGTAATGGTTTCATTTCCGTTGTCTTTAAATCGATCTTCGCTTGACATAAAACTCTATTAAATAATTTAAGTTAAAGAAATTGTTATTTGCCAGTTCTACTACTCCGCCTATAATATCAGGGTTGAAAAATGTGTAAATAAAAAAGCAGGAGGCTTGTGCGATTAGTAGGTTGTTCCCGATAATGGGAGTGAAAGAATTACTCAAACACGTAAAACTCAATTTTTAATGTTAGGAATATTATGCCAAAAATAGAAATTCAAAGTTTTTTTTATGATTTGATTCATTGTAAGAATAAGATCCTCAGTGTTTTTGACAAATGGGATCAGAAATATGAAGAGGATGAACGGGGTGCCCTTGTAGCAGGAATTCGCGAATGCAAGGAAGCTGATTTGATTAACTTATTGGTCAATATTCAGAAATTAGCAGCGGGCTATGAACAAATAAAGGAATTAATAGATAAAGCTGAGCAAGACCAAGTGGATGAAGCGTTCGTAGAAGATGACCCCGATGACGAGGATTTTTAACTAACGTGATGCTGGGCCTAGTTGATATTCAGTGGGATTCCGGTTTCGGGATCGAGAATCATTCTAGTCAGAGAACGATTACCGCCTACCCACAGGGAATGGTCTGAGGCTGCTTCAATACTAAAAATAAACTTTGACTTCAAACCGTTGATCGCTGAAAAATTTTGAAAGATTTTTCCATTAAAACGGCTTAATCCGTTGTTGGTGCCGATCCACAATCCGTCTGATCCGTCTGATTCCAGAGCGAGGATAAAATTTCCCGGTAGTCCATCCTTCATGGTGAAATTGCGAAATTCCAGGGTTTGGGTGTCCAGCATGCTTAAGCCTCCACCCCAGGTGCCGACCCACAAGCGATTTTTCTTGTCCAGCAGCATGGAAATCACATAATTGGGGCGATAATCAGAATTCTGCATATTAGGGATGGAGGGAGAATGATGCTGCCCTTGAAAATTCGATAGGATGCCTCTGTTTTCTTCCTTTACTTGATCGTATGCAGCTCCGAGTCCGTTGCTGTGGTTGAATGCTTCCCATTTCCCGTTAGCATAAGCAGAGAGTCCTGATTCTGTGCCGAACCATATTTTTCCGGAAGGCTCAATTTCGATAGCATAGACCCAGTTATCGATCAATCCGCCTTCTGTGTTTTCAACAGTAAAACTTTCCCAGTTTTCCCTTGAATCAGGATTGCCTGTCACCCGGTTAATGCCGCTCCAGGTTGCAAGCCAAATAGAATTGCTATCGAACTTGATGTCGTAGACAAAGGCATCGTTTAAACCTTGCGGGGTATTGTAGTGGATCCATTTTTTGCCGTTAAAATGACTGAGTCCACCCCCATAGGTTCCTATCCAGGGATGGTTATTGAGGTCCATACTTATTGCAAAAATTCCATTGCTGAGCAAATGGTTTTGGTTGTCATAGACATCATAATCTTCGCGGGTATGGGTATCGTAATGGATGATGCCTCTTCCGGTTCCCATCCACAGGTGCTTGCCTTGAGAGGTCAACACTTTAATGTTTCGGGTATTGAGGTCAAAGGTTTGCGTCTTCAAAATATGGGGAAAGGATTCTCCTGAGGTTTGTTCGGGTATTTTGAAAGCATGGGTGGTATTTGCAGGGATAAAGCTCGCCACTGCGATGAAAAGGAATATAATGGCTCTAAATTTATTTGAAAAATTGAAAGGTTTTTTTTGCATGAAGAAGAATTCCCGGGTTGATTTTGTAAACTATACCTCAGCAGTTTGTATATTGCTTTTGTTTTTTCTTGGGGGATGTGAGGTGTGTGATTGTGAGAAAGAAATGGATCTTTTGTCCGCCATAAAGGTTTCTGAGAAAGACCAGAAAGAAATGATTCTCATTCCATCTGGTGAATTCATTATGGGGACAAATATGGTGGATACGGAGGGAACGCATAAAAAAATTGGTGCAGTTAAGCCGCTTTTTCTCGATCAGCATCCAGAAAGAAAATTGTTTCTCGGATCGTTTTATATGGACCGGTATGAAGTGACCAATGAGGAATATCATAAGTTTTTGAAGGCGACCCAATTTACCGATCTTCCTGCCCACTGGGTGAAGGGGAAATATCTTGAAGGGCAGGGCTTGTATCCCGTTACCCAGGTTACATGGTGGGAAGGCTGGTCGTATTGTGTTTGGGCAGGAAAACAACTGCCCACTGAAGCGCAATGGGAAAAGTCTGCGCGCGGCACAAATGGTTTGCCTTATCCTTGGGGGAAAGAGTTTGTTAAAGGTAAGGCGAATCTGGGGATTGATGGAGATCGAAAAGCAGCCGCTGTCACTGCCTATCCTGAGGATGTTAGCCCATTTAAAATATATGGTTTGTCTGGCAATGTCATGGAATGGACTCAGGACTGGTATCTTCCTTATCCGGGAAATTTAAAACCGGATGCCAGGTTCGGCAAAGAGCTAAAAGTTTTAAGGGGAAACGGTTTCCAGAAGGCCGGACATTATTTCTTGCCAGCTTACCGGTATGCGTTCACTCGCACCGAGGCCAATCCTAATGATTTTTTTGAGAATGTGGGATTCCGGTGCGCGTCAGAAATCATCAATGAAAAACCGGGTCTATGAGAATTTAAGGATGATGCAAAAATAAAGCTTGGAAATTTTTAGGCTAGGATGGTGTTTTCCAGGTTGGCACCTTTGGTGATTGCTTTTGCAATGTTGGCATCCACTAAATACGCGTCGGCAAGGTTTGCGTTGGTGAAATTTGTACCATGCAAATTAGCTTCGAGAAGAAAAGCATTTTTCAGATTGCTTCCTTCCAGATTGGCGTAGGTCAGGTCAGATCCTTCCAGGTTGGCTTCTTCCCAAATGATTCCTGCGCATTGAGCATCTTTCAACTCCACGCCTATCAGGTTTGAGTTGGTCAGGTTGACGTCCTTAAAGGTGCAGGAGTTAAGGTCCGCATATTTCAAAATGGAGCCCTTTAAATCTACTTCTGTCATTTTTGAAAAGCTTAAGTCAGACCCCCGTGCATTGATTCCACCCAATCGGGATTTATTAATGATGACTTGCTTCATAAAAACATACATCATTCTGGCAAAGCCCATGTTGGTATCATCTATAGTGGCGGAATAAAAGCTGGCGTGACCTAAATTTGCTCCCTGAAAATCACAATTGCTTATTTTCGTCTGTGAGAAATCACTATTGGATAGATCGGCATTTTTAAAATTACAATCCATCAAGGTGGCACCTTCAAAGTTGGATTCTTCGAGAGTTGCTCCAGTAAAATTCAGATCTTTAATTTTAGCATTCTTAAAGGATGTCTTTCCCAGGGAAGCTTGAGAAAAGTCGACCTCGCGCAATTCGGAGTCGTCCATAACGGTACCAATCAGAGTGGCGTATACAAAGCTTGCGCCATTAAGACTCACTCCTTTTAAATCAAAGCCGCTAAAATCGCCCCCATCTTGTTTGGGTTCTCTCAGGACTAATGCAATTATCTCATCAACGTTTGACATTTACTTTTATTCCCTTTGCTGATCTGGTGGAAGAAGCGCATTCATATTCCGCTGAATTTTTGCTGGATTTACCCTGTCATGAATTCCAATGATGCCAACTCGAATTGATCTGCCCAAGATGCCCTCCATATCTGTTCTCATACTTAACTTTGCCGCAAGAGGAGTGAGAACCAGGTTGGCGAGCATGAGGCCATAAAATGTAGTGATCAAAGCAGTGGCCAAGGCGGGCCCAATCGTCGATGGATCGTCAATATGCATTAACATTTGTACCAGTCCAATTAGGGTTCCTGCCATTCCAAAAACGGGAGCCTGCACAGACATAAATCGTAAAACCTTTTGTCCCGAGTTGTGCCTGTCGAGCATAGCGTTCATTTCTCTGTCCATAAGCTCATGAATTTCCTTGGCGTTGTACCCATCCACGATCATGGCGATTCCATTCCGTAAGAACCGGTTGTCTACTTTGCCCTCTTCATTTTCAAGCTGTTTCATGCCCCCAGAACGATATTTGGAGGCCAATCTCATAATGTCATCGACATAATCTTCCGGCTCATAAACGCCGGGTTTAAACGCGTTATATAAAACCGGCATCAGTGTGGTTATCTTCTTTGCTGGAAATGCTATAAAAGCGGTGGCTATCGATCCCCCAACAACGATTAAAGCGCTGTTGATATTGATAAATACCCCAGCGTCTCCACCACGAATAATTGCTACCGTAATGAGAAATACTCCGGAAAGTACACCCATCAGGGTACCGGTGTCTATTCCTGTATCCTGCCGCTCTTCCTGAGCTGCGTCTGCGGCGGTACCTTGAGCTTCCTGAGTTGCTGTTGCCATGGAGCTATATTAGACCGCGAATTTAAATTTTAGGTTCAACTGGCTGTTTTTTGCAAATTAGCTGTGGCTCGAATCAATAATGAGCGCACAATATAATTGTTCAGCCAGGGTATCTGTAGTATTTCTTTTCGGCCGCAAGGGATGTAAACCTTAAGAAAATCCGATTTTTCAACCTTTTCAGGGGTAAGTTGGGTGCTCAGGTCGGAGATACATCTGGCCATACAATTTAACCCTGCATAAGATTTACAGAACAGTTCGCCCCATGAAGTTAAATAAATCGTTGTGATGCTCCTTGCTTTCTCAATTCGTTTATTGATAAATTTTGTCAATTCATCGTTATTTTTACAATCCCTGATGTTTCCCATGCTTATATCGGGTGGAGGAGGGTTGCCAAAGTCCACCAACATGAACAACTGGTTAATCTTAGCTTCGTTCAACAAATCTTCATTGGATAATGCGGCGATATTGACGGACTCAATGAAGCTTTTGAGTATTCCGAGTAGTGAAACCAGGTCATTTTCCTTGATGGATTCTCCCTCTGCTCTTAATAAAACTTCGGTGCTATCACTGTAAAGATGGTTAAAAACGGTAAAAGCTAGAAGAAAGGGGAGAGTTGCTGATTTCCTAATGATATCATCCTTGTCAATTTGCTCAAGAAAGGATTGCGTTCTGCCTCGAACCAGATACCATTCTGGTTTAGTTTGTTTATCCTTTTGCTCCAAAATGAAAGTAAGTTCATTTTCAGCGGTTTTACCATCTACCAAAGCACCCAGGTTATCAACTTTATTAGGGGCGGCCCTGTAAAAGCTGAAAAGCTTCCGACCTAAAAGATGAGTATCTTTCTCGGTGATTAAGCTCTCGCTCGGGTCAAGGGTTTTATTCTTTTCAGAGATGTTTTTGTAGGAGGCCATCAAGATTTTATTAATACGGTTTCCCAAGTCTACCTTGTGCATCATTTGCCAGCCAGAATACTTGTTCAGCTTCTCAATTTTATCAGGAGTCCAACCCCACTCTTTAAGCATTTTGATCAGCGTACTTTTCCTCCAAACATCGGAACCCTTTTCAAACTCTTCGGCAGTGACTTGTGTCCCTACCTTTAAATAAAATGCATGTCTCAGGGCATCGACATCGTCTTCCGATTTTGTGTCAGCAAAAAACTTTTGTACCCGCTCGAACATTCCCAGATAAGGGTCTATATCCAGGTAGGGAACATCGTTATAGTATTTATCTTTAATTTGATGGCATAGCAGGTTCGATTTGGTGTCGCCAAACATATAATCTTCAAGCACCCCCATTTTCATGAGTGTTTTAAAAGGGGACTTGAAAGATTTAATCAAGGCCCATATAGACCCACCAAAAAATTCTCCATCGGAAATATCATCCACATTGCCCATGTCGATAAATTCTTCTTTTCTGAGCAGGGTTTCCCCTGACATAAGTTTTTCATACAACTCATAATACCTATTGTCATCACAGCTCACGGGAGCAACCAGCCAGAAGGGAATTTTTCCGGTGACAATGATCATGGTTCGATACATTTCTTCTTTCAGAAGTTTTGCCAGGGCGGACCCTGTGCTTTCACTGTCACTTTCACCAAAGATGTTATTTTTGACTTCTTCAAAATCATTGATGAAAAAATGGGTTTCCAGCTTGTAATTGTCCCAGGTCCAGGTTTCTATCAAGTTCAGTTTTTTCTGGAACAGTTTCATGCTTTCTTCGGTGAAATCATTTTTATCTATCAGAAGGGTGTAATCCAGATCGGACTTTACTGTTTGGGCAATGGAACCCACACTACCCATGAGTAATGCGGTGTGGATGACGGGCTTCAGTTCTGGATTCCTGCGGATGATGATATCGGGAAATAGCTTTTCGGCGGCAACTTGGGCTTCTTTATCCAGAACAAAATTGTGGATGCCACAAGGCGGGTCGCCTTCAAAATAACCTGGCAAGCCTTCCTGGTGCACATGAAGAAGGCGTGGAACAACTAGAAAAATCAGGCGATCAATCTCAGACAGGGTGACCAGGTTTCGATCTATTTTGAAGCGGTTGAACCTTAAATAATCCTGCCGGTTTGACAAGAGCATTTCTGCATCTGTTTTGTTGAGAACTTTGCGAGCTTTTGCAATATTTTCTTGCGAAAGTTCCAGGGGTAGTATGTCTGGAGCAGGGGCATCCCCTTCCATTTGCTGGCTCTCTGCTTCCATTTGCTCGGCGATTTGTTTTTCGATTGATTCCATAACAATAGCTTTGACGGAAGGTTCAATTGCTTAATAATCATTTTACTCTAAAAACTGTTAAAACACTTACTCAAAAAATTTAGAAGAATCCTAGAACTGGCAATAACTGCTTATTTATTGCTTTATACTTATTGCCGACTCTGCGGAAGCTCCAGATTTTTTCCCCTTACCAGGTTTTTCCCCCTTGCCAGATTTTTTCTTTGTGCCTTTAGCTTCATCTTTTGCTACTTCGAGCGCTTTCAAAATTTTAATCTCAACTCGCCGATTGGCGGCACGGGCATCGTCATCGGTGTTGGCTTTAAGCGGGCGAAATTCCCCATAACCTGTTACAACCATTTGGGCAGGCGGAAACCTCATTTTTTCTATAATAAACCTTGCCACCTTTGAAGCTCTGGCAGCCGAAAGCTCCCAGTTAGAAGGAAACTTGGCGCTTTTCATCGGGACGTTGTCGGTGTGACCATCTACCAACACTTGCCTGACACCTTCCTGCATATCTTCTTTTATAGTGGAAATGATTAGATCTTCTGCGCCTTCGTTAAAGAATGCTTCGCCGGGAGCAAAAAGGTCTGACGTGGGTAAGCGATGAAGAATGGTACGCGTGTCACTGCGTGCGAGGCTTTCCGCATCAACGTTATCTTTAACCAGTTCTCTTACTCGCTCCAGCATTTTCATTTCTGCTTTGCTCAAACGAACATTGACACTTTCAATACGCATTCTTTTTGTCTGGAATGAAGATAGTGCTTCGGCAAACTTATTTTCATCCAACTTGGAAACGCTGTACATCAAAACAAATACCACCAGAATTAGTGTGATCATATCGGAATAGGTGATGAGGAAGTTTTCCAGTCCCCCGGAGAACTCAGAGGTCTGCGCTGAACGGCCTTCTACAGGGCGAAAATCACCGCCGTCGCCACCCCCTCCTTTACCACCGCGCCCTTTTTCTTCTTCCATTAGGACAATTTTCATGTCCATTTCAGCATTGTCTTCTTTGAGCATTTCCAGCTCTACGATCATTGTGCGCCGTTCTTTTTCAAGATCTTCTACTTCTTCCTTTAATTCCTGGATGATTTCGGCGGGAAGCATGCCGTCTTCACCTGCATCCATGCCACCGTAAAGCATATCCTCATACTTTTTGATGAGTGAGTCTTTTTCTTTTACAATATCTTCTGTAACTACTCCTGAGGACATGGATGTCTTTTTAGCTTTTGCCAAATCCACTTTCAGGCTCTCAATCTTCTTCTTTAAGTTGTCGGTGGTTCCAGTATCCTGTCGAAGGCGTTTTAATTCTTTCATCAAAACTTCTCGTTCCCGCCCGAATTTTTTGTTTGCTCCCTTTTCTTTTTCAACCCGGTTCTTGAGGGCTTCCATTTTAGAGGCAAGCTCGGCCATTTTGCTTTTCATTTTATCGTCCATTTTGGCCTCAAGACGCTTGCTTATTTCGGCCTCCTCTTCTTCTTTTTCCTTTCTGCTGGCATCCAAGCCAATATTTTTTGCGAGACGGGCCGCATCGAGCAAACTTTTTTGCTCTGCAACATCTCCCTCAGTTTTCTTAATAGTCTCTTTAAGTTTTTTTACCTCACCTTGGTTAAAGGTGATCAGATCTTTGATCTTATTTGTGACTTGCCCCTTTTCCTCGTTAGCTTTGCGCAACTCGACTGACTTTATTTTGAGTTGCTCTTTAATCAATTGCAGGGATTCCATGTTTTTCATAATTTAGCCTTTTGGTTCTCCTGCATATCGGTAGAAAAGATGGAAAAGGTTATATAATAACAAGAATTTATGGATATTGCCCCAGGTTGGGATCGTGTTCTTGCAGGTCAATTTTATTTAATGATGTTATCTCTTGTCAATTGCCCATACTGACTAGGTAAAGTCATTGCCCTCGGTAAAATGCCTGAAACTCTCAGAGTTTAATGATATAAGGAATTTAGAGGTATGTAAAATCTTAAGCAATTTATTGATGTATAGTATTCGTAATTTATATATAAAGTACTGTAAATAAGCGATAAAATGGATTTATTTTTAAATCGAAGAGTGTTGGCGGTTTTGTTTTTAGGTTTTTCCTCAGGGTTGCCTTTGGCACTATCAGGGGGAACCTTACAGGCTTGGTTGACGGTAGAGGGTGTGGATATCAAAACTATTGGCCTGTTCACTTTGGTGGGTTTGCCATATACCTTGAAATTTATTTGGGCCCCCTTATTGGATCGGTATGTCATTCCCCTGTTTGGGCGAAGACGCGGTTGGATTTTTGTGTTTCAACTTTTACTTTTGGCCTCGATTTTTACAATGAGCTTTGTTTCCCCTAAAGAAGCTCCTTGGGTTCTTGCTTTTTTTGCCCTTAGTTTGGCATTTGCCTCTTCCTCTCAGGATATTGTTGTGGATGCTTACCGCACAGAAGTGTTGAGAGAAAAGGAGCGAGGTTTGGGCGCGGCGGTTTCAGTAACGGGGTACAGAATTGCGATGCTTGTTTCAGGTGCTTTGGCCTTAATCCTCTCGGAAGTTTTAGGGTGGCGTTTAACGTATATGATTATGGCAGGCTTGATGGTGGTGGGAATGATGGCTACCTGGATGAGCCCTGAACCGGAAGATCCTGGCATTCCCCCTAAGACCTTGAAGGAGGCCATTGGTGGGCCTTTAATAGAGTTTTTTTCCCGTGAGGGTGCCTGGGTAATGTTGGCTTTGATTATTCTTTATAAACTGGGGGACGCGTTTGCGGGAAGCCTGACTACAAGCTTTTTAATTCGCGGTGTCGGGTTTTCTGTAGGTGAAGTGGGGGCCATAAACAAGGGTATGGGGTTAGCGGCGACTATTGTAGGCGCTCTGTTTGGCGGCGCTCTTATGGCTCGTTTGGGATTATTTCGTTCGCTATTATTATTCGGGCTATTGCAAGCGATATCAAACTTATCATTTATGGTTTTAGCTTTGTTGGGAAAGAATTATGCCATGATGGTTTTTACCATTGCCTTTGAAAATCTAGCTGGTGGTATGGGAACTGCGGCCTTTGTGGCTTTCTTGATGGCATTGTGTCATCACAATTTTACGGCAACACAATTTGCTTTATTATCGGCTTTGGCTTCCTTGGGACGTGTGTTTGTGGGCCCCGCATCGGGAATTCTGGTGGATGATTTTGGATGGCTTTTATTTTTTGGGGTAACATTTTTAGCAGCGATACCTGGACTGGTGCTATTGTGGAAGATACGCCATAGGATTCAGGGTCTTGAAAAAGAGGAAGACCTTCAGACTCGGGTCTCATCATAAGCAAGGGATGATAGAATTTATTTATCTTCACGGATTCGCGTCAGGGCCAAGCTCCCAAAAAGCGCTTGTATTCAAAAATCATTTCAAGAAAGCTGGCCTTTCCCTCACGATTCCGGATTTACAGGAAGGTGGTTTTGAAAATCTCACCCTGACGAAACAGGTTTCGGTGGTTCAAAAAATTATTGATGAAAGGCCTGATGCACGCTTTGCTCTAATAGGTAGTAGTATGGGAGGCTATTTAGCGGCATTAACTGCAGAAACTCGAACGCAAATAGAGGCCTTATATCTGATGGCCCCGGGTTTTAATTTCCTCAATCGCTGGATGGAAAATATGGGCTGGGATAAGAACTCCCTCAATTTGCTTCCGTACTTGATCCAGGTATTTCATTACCGCTACAATAAGGAGATGGCACTAAAGACGGATTTATTTCGCGATGCAATACACTGGGACTCCTTACCATTGAGCCGAAAAATCCCAATCCGGGTAGTTCATGGAATTCATGATGAGACAGTGGATATTCAGGAGTCCCGAGATTTTGCCAAGTCGCGCCCTTGGTGCCAATTAAAAGAATTGGATTCCGACCATGGCCTTATTTCGTGCATTGATTGGATTGTTGATGATTGCGTGAACTTTTTTTCTGATAAGCAGGTACCGAGCTAAATATTTAATTACCGGGAACATAATGACCTACCGAATTCTTTTAGTTGATGACGACAAGGAACTATTGGCAGCTTTGGAAGTAAAGCTCCGTAAAGAAGGCTACCAGATTGATACTGCTCCCGATGGAGAAGCAGCCCTTGAGATGATTGCAACTGATTTGCCAGATTTGGTCATTTTGGATGTGAATATGCCTCGCATGAATGGAATGGACGTTTGCAGAGCTCTTCGGTCCGATGAAAAGACTCGTGATCTTGCCATTATTATGCTGACTGCCCGGGATGATGAAGTGGACCGAATTTTAGGGTTAGAATTTGGAGCGGATGATTATGTGACGAAACCTTATAACCCTAGAGAATTGATCCTGAGAGTTAAGGGATTATTAAAGCGCATATTTCACTTTCAAGACAACCCCGAGACTCAGGAACATATTCAGGTGGGTCCGTTGTCCATTGATTTGGGGAAGCATCAGGTTCAGGTTGATGGTCAAGTGGTGGAATTGACATTGACGGAGTTTAAACTTCTCTCCCACCTGATTAAAAACCCAGGAAAAATTAAAACCCGTGATTATCTTCTGGATGAAATTTGGGAGTACGGGGATGGAGTTTTTTCAAGAACTATTGACACTTAACAAAATATCCTTATGATGAACCTGCCTGATGCCAATGCGGACAAGGTTCGTACTCGAAGGATTCATGACTTTGGCAGTTCAGGTTATCTCTCGGATATGGAGGAATAGCATGAATTTTTTAACCGGAGGAACATTAAGAATGAGCGGCCAAATGGAAAATCAAAAAACCACCGGAAAACGATTGAGAGCATGGAGGAAGTCCGTTCCATTAAAGCTGATGCAACTTTCTCATTTAATTAAAGTTTCACAGGGCTCGCTTTCTGACTTGGAAAACGATAAGTCATTGCCTTCGGCCACTACCTTGGCAAATTTGTCGACCCATACTGATTTAAATATTTTCTGGTTATTAACAGGTAAAGGGCCAGTAAGCAGGAAATTGTCTCCTGATATGGAAAAGTCTACAGAGCAGTCCCGCCTTTATGAAGATTTTATGTATATGATGCAGGACAGGAAATTAAAAGGGGTTGTCGAAAAAGTGATTGGGATTCATAGGGATGGGGACGCCAAGAAAAAAGCCCAGATTCAAGGCTTTCTTTCCGCTTTAAGTTAAATGACGGATTAAAGTCCTGGCTTCAGCATTTCTTCAAAAACAACATTATCTAAAAATTCATCCAGGTCGGTGTACTCTTCTGAAGTCATTTCTGGTACTTCTTCAACCTGATCAGCAAATTTTTTAAGTCCGGCGGATTCTATTCGATCCTTCATTCCCTCAACTCTTAGGTGTTCTTGTTCTTCCATATTTCTCTTTATGGTCTGAAACGCTCTGACCTTATCTACAACTTTTTCTCGCAAAGCCACTATTCTTTGGTAATGGATTTCCTCGATGAGCTTCCTCTGCTTTTCCACTAGAAATTCAGCCACGATTTCTTCAATCAATTTTTGTTTTTGGTAGCCTTTCACCAAGGTTTTAATGACTTTTTGTTTTTTTGATTCTTTGAGGGTCATGTCATGAAGAAAAGCACGTTTGAGTGTAGCTCTTTCAGCACGAGGTTTGCCCCACCGGTATTCATCCTTTTCATCAACCTTTATAGTCATTACTCCTTTTCTAACTTTAAGTGTGGAATAGGCTCCAATTAAAGGATATCCGTGATAATTAAAGTTAGCTTTCAATTCACTCACGACCAGATCCATGATTTCCGGGGTCATGTTCAATCCGTTTCCTAAATCCAGGTAACCCTCCATATCAAAGGGGTCAACAAGAGTATTACCGGTAACCCTGATTTTGGTCACAAAGGGGGCAGAATTTCCAGCCAGTAGTATTGCAGGGGTCAAAAGAAAGAGGGCTGATAAAAAATACGGCAAAAACAATTGTGGACGGTTGAGAATATGGTTCGGTTTCATAACTATTTTTCCAAAAATACTTCTATCGATTTAAAAGAAGGGGTTTTTGATTTGGGATCAATTTGTCGTGGTACGAGAACGTTGCTTTCCGGATAATACATCATGATATTCCCCGGTTTGATAGGATACGCCTGTAACTTTTGTCCTGCCATGGTCCCCGTCTCATTTTTTATGGTTACAAGGTCGCCTTCTTTGGAGCCGACTTTTTTAATATCCTCTTCATTCATTAAAACGACATTGCGTGAAGAGACGCCACGATAGCGATCATCCGGTTCATATACGACAGTATTAAACTGACCTTCTGAGCGAACCGTCATTAAAATAAAGCTATTTTCCTTATTTCTTTTAACGGCAGGAATGGGGCAGACTTTAAAACTAGCTTTTCCGTCGGGAAGCGGGAATTTGGGCGTATGAAGAATTCTTCCATCAATATGGAATTCCTTCTTTGTTTGGTCAATATTTTTGATGGGCTTGAACCCTGGGATGACGGTGCTGATGATTTCCCGTATATTTCCCGTTTCGCTTAATGATTTCCAGGGGAGAGGGGAGTCCTTTAGAACACGTTGACCAATTTCTGCGATTATTTTTACTTCACTTTTGGGTCCCGAATAGCGTTGCTGGCCTCCGTTACTGAGTCGAATATAACTAAACATACTCTCCTGTGTGGTGGGTTCCGGCTCTTCATCCCTAGCTGAAACGGGAAGAATAATGCTGGTTTGGCCTCGACCGAGAAAATGCCCTTGATTCAAGGTGGTATTGAGAAAAAGACTAAAACCAATTTTAGAAAGAGCCGTCTGGGCAAATCGGGAATCGGGATTAGAACCATACAAATTTCCTCCAAGGTTCCAGGCAAAGTCAAATTTCCCATTATTTGCAGCTTCCACACAGCCCAAGGTGTCTAGGCCTGGTTGGGTGGGCAGGGTCACCGGGAATTCAGATTCCAGGTTATCTAAAACTGCTTGTTTCAATTGTGGAGTGAAACCCATAGAACCAATTCCCTGCACGTTGCTATGTCCTCTTAAAGGTAGGAGCCCGGCATGTTTTTTTCCTACCATTCCTCGCATGAGTGCCAGGTTGACAATGGCTTGCACATTGTCGACCCCGAATGCATGATGAGTGATACCCATAGCCCAGGCAAACACGGTGTTTTTGCTCTTAGAATAAATTTGAGCAGTTTTTTCTATTTCCCCTCGTGAAATACCTGAAGCAGACTCTAATGTTTCCCAGGATTCGGATTTGATATCCTTCTCGACATCTTCAAAATTTTGCGTGTGGTGGTTTATAAAGTCTCGGTCTAGTATGCCGGGGTCCTTTTCCGACAGAAGGGCTTTTGCAATAGCTTTAAAAAGAGGGATATCTCCGCCTATATGAGGTTGCAGGTAAAGGCTGGAGATTTCTGATCCAAATAGAAGGCTCCGCATATCTGACGGGACACTGAAATTTTCCAGCCCGCGTTCTCTGGCAGGGTTGATCACGACCACTTGACCTCCGCGTCGACGAACATCCATGAGAATTCGCATGAAACGAGGGTGATTGGAAGCAGGATTGGCCCCAATTAGGAAAACAAGATCGGCCTGATCGAGATCTTCCAGGTCAACCGTTGCGGTACTTGTTCCCAAGCTCTGGGAGAGCCCAACGCCTGAAGCTTGATGACAATAATAGGAACAATTGTTGACGTTATTTGTTCCATACATTCTGGCAAAGAGCTGCAGAAGGAAACCTGCTTCATTGGAAGAGCGACCACTGGCATAAAAGAAAGATCTGTCAGCAGAGGTGGCTTGGAGTTTGCTGACCACCCGGTCCATGGCTTCCGACCATGTTATGGGACGGTAGTGCGAATCTTTGGATTCACAGAGGACTGGTTGAGTTAGGCGGCCACTCAGTTCCAAGTCTCGAGGAGTCCATTTGGAAAGGGAGGCAATGTCGAATTGATTAAAAAAATCTTTGGGCAGGGCTCCCTGCATATCTGAAGCCTGGGCCATGAAAGATTTATTGCAAACAGCAGGGAAGTGACCTTTTTCATCCCGCATTCCACCTTTTTGTCCACCCATTCCCAATGCGCAACTTTTGCAATTATTTCGGGATGCTAGTGCTTTAAGCATGGGCCACAATCCTCCGGCTCGATTCGCCATTTTCAGCGAATAGCGTATGGCACTCCAGCCCCCTACAGTATGAGGTAATTTGTTACTCATGGCTCCTGCTCTGCGGGAAGGATATCAGGTTCCAATAGCGGTCTTGGGAACCCAGCCTTTTTGTTCATCGTTGAGACGAACTTCGAGCCAATTTTCATGACTGTCCGAAATTTTAACCAGTGCGCCCTCATGCAGTTGAAATAAGGTAACGGCATCATCAGCACGTCCGGACTTCACTTCGACTCTTTTTGCCAGAACCACTCCCAGATCTAAATCGGATTTGTTAATAAGTTTAACTCCGATTGAGAATAATGAAAGTAAAAGAAAACCAAGAAGGGCATTGCGGGCAATTTTCAGAGGAGCGATGCGAAAACACATCCACAGGGCAAGAGCGGCCCAGAAAACCATATTCAAGATCATGGCAATATTGATGAGTTCACTTAAATTGAAATCGTTAACCCAAAAAAAGAGGGTGCCCAGGGTTCCCTGAGGGGGGAGTTCTATCTTGTCCTGAGTTTGTTGAATGGCAAACTTTAAATTTGCTTCAAGATTTTCGTCCCGAGGAATCCATTTTCGGGCGCGAATATAATTTAATACTGCGGGTCCTGTTTTTCCCATGCGAATATAAGTATTGCCCAGGTTGTAATACAGGTATCCGTTATGCACACCTTTATCAATCAAGGATTCATAAGCTTGGGCGGACTTTGTATAGTTTTTTTCAGAATAGAGGTCATTGGCGCGAACGATTTCTTGCAAATGTTCAGAGGCATTCGTAGGAAGACTGGTGAAGAGTATAAGTGCGAATAATAAAATTAATGAAAAGCTATTGGAAAACTTCACGATTGTTTCTCCAATAGTTTAATCAGGTTTTCAGATTCTCCAAGCAACTCCTTTGTGCTACCGCTGGCTATGGGGGCAAACTGAAGAGTCTCGCATTTATCGAGAAACTTTCGAGTCATATTGGCAGATTCATAGTCCGATTCTTTTAACCGAATCTCTACCTCCTCAGCAGTAGTTGCTTTACCTGGAAGATTCAGCTTGTTCCCTATATATTCTCGAAGAATTTCTGATAGTACTCTGCCAAACTCTTTAGAATCGGAATGCTCAAAGGATGACATTTGTTTTAAACGCTGCGTTGCATTTTTATAAGCATTTCGACGACGATAATACGCCACGTCATGTTTCATCCGCTTCTGCTGTTTAATCAAAAACGCGGCAAGCAGAAAGAGGATCATAGGAGAGCCGAAACCAGTGCCCAGAAAGGTCAAGGAATGAGGATCGGTTCTAGTATTTTGAAATTTTTCCAGCTTGGTGAAAATGGGCAAAATATCTCTGCCAAGAGTTTCAATTTCTGGTTTGGGTGCAGGAATGTTTTGTTTTCCTGATTGAACCAGGTTGAGCTCTTCTTTTGCAGCAGAAGGCCTTATTGTTAAGGAAATGGGTTGGGTCTCCACGACACGATACTGGGACTTTGCCGAATCAAAATAGGGGAGTGAGAATTTAGGCAGGATTCTATTTCCAGCCTCTAGTGGCACAAGAGCAAATTTAAAAACCTTTTTACCAAAAATTTGATTGTCTTGAACGGTTTGATGAAACTCGGGCTTATCGGGATAGATTTTAAAATACCCTTTTAAAGGGGGTTCCTTCAAGGAAATATCCCGAACATTGCCTTTTCCAGAAATGGTTACGGTCAATGTGGTGGTGTCTCCAACTTCCAGATTATTTTTTCCTGGTTTGGCGGAAATCTCAAATTGGCCGATTAAATTTTCAAATCCTTTAGGGGCTCCATCGGGCAGAGATAGAATTTCAATCGGAATAGGTTTGGAGCGTAGAACTTTGTGTTCTGCCTGAGTACGTCGGCCAAAAAACTGGCCGAAGGGATCTCGCCGTGATCGGCTTTGAGATGGATGTAAAAGATCCAAATCGATCACTGAGGGAGCAATTTCATGCTGTCCAACTTTTAATGGGAATAGCGCTGTTGATAATTCCTGCACATGATACTGCATACCGTTTATAACTTTAATGTATGACTTAGGCTCTCCAAGTTCCTCTTTGCTAAACCAGGCCTTATCGAAAGGTAATTTTAAATTCAGGTTTTTAGCATCCACACGATGAAACAACCGGAAGGTGTATATCAGTTGCTCTCCAATATAGGCTTTCTTGCTTGACAGGGAAGTTACAACAAACGCGTTCTTATTTCCTATTGTTCCCTGAGTAGCAGGCTTTTCCACCTTGATGGTTATGGGCTGGGTAGAATAAGTTTTTCCGTTTGCTCGCACCCGTGCAGGTCCTATAACAAAGGTTCCCGTATTCATGGGAGTTAACCTGAAATTGTGGGTGATTGAAACGCTACGCTGAGTATTGATGTATTGAGTGGATGAAGAAGTGCCAGCGGAAACAATCCTGAAGTCAGGTAGAGAAGGTAGTTCGGGAGGGGGAGTGTTCTGCGTACCTTTAATAATAATGGATAGTTGAAGGACATCTTCCAAAGACAAATGATTTTTATCTACCGTTGCCGAGACGGAAACATTTTGTCCGAAACTATGGGAAACGGTTAATAAATTCAGCGTGGCAACAAGGAATAGTAATGCTATTTTTTTGAAATGGACCCTATTCATTGTTACCAGTCGTTTCCTTGATAGGTAGATTTTGTTTTCCCGGCCTGCATTCGGCTGATGCTTTTTAAATCTTCGGTGAGCCCTCTTAGCATCCGCTCCGCTTCTTCCGGAGAGACATCCATTGCGGATTTTTCGTCCTCTTGAGAGTTTTCTGAATCATTATTTTCGGATTCAGCATTTTCTGACGGCGGATTTGGGTCCTCTTTTGGTTGCTTGCCATCTTTGCTTTGTTCCTGGTTTTCACCTTGTTCATTTTCTGAAGAAGAATCGGAGTCTTCGTTTTTATTTTTATCCTGCTCGGAATCCTGTTCTTCTTTCTGTTTTAATTGTTCGCGAACATACTCCAGATTATATTTGGCATCCATGTCACTCGCATCAAGGGTCAGGACTTTTTTGTATGCCGACTCAGCTTCTTTCAGTTTCCCCAGTTTCACCAATGTGTTGCCGGCGTTGTATATAGAATTTTTTCTGATGTCTGGATCTTTTTCGTTCAAAGAAGAATGGGTATAAGTCTTTAACGCTTCCTGAAATTTTTCTTCCTTATAAAGTGCATTGCCTAAGTTGTAGCCTAAGCGGTTGTCCTCAGGACGATCGGTTTGTGCTGAAGAGAAGTTTTCACCTGCTTCTTTATATTGCCCTTCATGATATTGAGTGATGCCATTCTGTATTTTAGAGTCTACCGATTCTGCATAACCGGTTAAGGGTAGAGGAACAATAATGAACAGGACGATTAGGATTTTGGTCTGAAGATTCCAAACCATAGCTTTAGGTATTAACGAAGGGGTGTTTCCGGCCTCAACGGACCGGAAACACCCGGATTTGGAATGAACCAATTTCAACTTGTTATTACCTCCTGTCTCCCATCAGTCTTAAGAGCATTAGAAACAGATTGATGAAATCCAGATACAGAGTCAGAGCTCCGCGGATAGCTTCTTTGGTATCTTCATCGGTGCCTTCATTGCCGAGAATATTCATCTCTTTAATTTTCTGAGTATCATAAGCGGTCAACCCGACAAAGATGAGTACTCCGGCATAGGAAATGATCATGTGCATCATGGAACTTTGCATAAAAATATTTACCACTGAAGCAATGATGATTCCAATCAAACCCATAAATAGAAAACTTCCCCAAGAGGTCAGGTCTTTTTTGGTTGTATAACCGTAAAGGCTCATTGCGCCGAAGGTGCCTGCAGTGACCATAAACGTGGAGGTAATGGATGCTGAGGTATAAACCACGAAAAGAATAGAAAAAGTGACACCGGTCAGCCCGGCATAGAGCATAAACACACCGGTTGCCTGGCTCACGCTCATTTGCATTACTCTTGATGCCAGCCAAAAAACGAGTCCGATTTGGGCAACGATGAGAACAATAGGTATAATGGGGTTGCCAAAAACGATACTCATCAATGTTTCACTGCTGGAAACATATAAAGCCATAAATCCGGTTATTCCCAGTCCGGCAGCCATCCAGTTATAAACACGTACCATGAATCGCTGTTGCTCTGCGGCAACGGCATCTACGCTCATGGTTCTAGGAGAACTTTGCATTTTTTCTTCCTTTCATAAATATTAAAACAGCAAAAACAATGCCTGATATATGAGATAAGATTGTAATCCCATATTGTCAAGGCCCCTTAGCAGGAGCAGGCAGTTGGCAATGACCCGATTTCTCGTTGGCCCTATGCCTGGTGTTATTTTACCAAAAACTGAATGATGAATGCAGGCTAATTTTGTGGGTTCTCCAGGGGCTTCCTTTCAGCTATGCAGGTTTCAATAACCAGAAAAAATAATCCTATAAAAATAAACCATTGGAAACGTTCCTGCCAGATTTTGCGCCGTTCTGACTTAAGCTCTTTTTTCTCGATATGTGCTTTTATTTGGTCTTTATAAATGGTTTTTAGATCGATATCGCCAGTTACAGAGCGGACGTAACTGCCCCCTGTCTCCAAAGCTATTTTTTGCAAAGTGATTTCATCAAGCTTGGAAAGGATCACTTCTCCCTGTTGATTTTTCCTGAATCCCCCTTTGTCAGAAGGGTTGGGTAAGGGGGCTCCAATTTCTCCTCCGATACCAATGGTGTATATTTTAACGCCCTGGTCTTTTGCTGATTTTGCCGCTGACAGAGCTTTTCCTGTTTGGTCTTCACCGTCAGTTATCAAAATAAGAGCTTTGGATTTTTTATCCTGTGTGCGAAAGGCTTTTGCTGAAGTTGTGATTGCATTGCCAATAGCTGTTCCCTGTACTGGGATTAATTGAGTGTCAATGGCGGAAAGAAATATCCGGGCCGCTGCGTAATCGAGAGTCAGAGGGCATTGAACAAAAGAAGTTCCAGCAAAAGCTACCAACCCGATTCGATCGCCTTCTAGCATATTAAGAAGATCTGAGATTTTTCGTTTGGCTCTCTCAAGGCGGTTGGGTTTAATATCTTCTGCCAGCATGCTGTTGGAAACATCCAGGGCGACAATGACATCCACTCCCTGCTGATGCAGATCTTCCCAGTGATAACCCCAGCGTGGACGAGTTAGGGCAAGCAGAATAAAAATAATTGCCAGACAGATGAAGATGGTTTTTTTGCGGCGCGCTTTTTCCACTCCAGGATGGACCAATTTTGAAAGCAAAGGATTTCCGCAAAAATTTGCAGTTAGCTGCTTTTTCTTCTTTAAGCCCCACACCATGAAAAACAGGAATGGAATCAGAAACCACAAACAATGAAGGTAGCTTGGATCGCCAAATTTCATGATTTAAGGGACCCTTCTTAATAAGGTGTTGGAGAGACCGGCCTCCAGTAACAGAAGCAGAAGCCCAGGTACTAGAAAATAATAAAAAAGCTCCTTGTATTCCGAGTGGTCAATCACCTTTACTTCGGATTTTTCCATTTCATCTATTTGGTCATAAATATTTTTAAGAGATTCTACATCGGTAGCTCGAAAATATTGGCCGCCGGTTATTTTGGATATTTCTTTAAGAGTGACTTCGTCAATATCCACTTCCTGATAAACATAACGTTGGCCAAAAACAGAGTTGACTAGAAAGGGTGCTTTGCCTTTAGTGCCTACTCCAATGGTGTAAATTTTTATGCCAAATGTTTTGGCCGCCTGGGCGGCCTGAATGGGAGGCAGGGCTCCTGCATTGCTTCTGCCATCTGTTAACAGAATCATTACTTTGGATTTTGACTCCAGGTCTTTGAGTCGTTTTACCGCGATACCTATTGCTGAGCCTATGGCGGTAGAGTCTCCTGCCATGCCAATTTCCAGCTTGCTCAAAAACGATTGCAAAATGTCCTGGTCAAGGGTCAAAGGGCATTGGGTGTAGGCCTGCTCCCCAAATACGACCATGCCGATTCTGTCATTGGGCCGGTTGTCAATAAATTTGGAGACAACATCTTTTACTACTGTAAGCCGGGTGATGCGTTTCTCATCTTCAATAAAATCCAGAGCCCGCATGCTTCCTGACGTATCCAGGGCCAACATAATATCGACACCTATAGAAAGAATCTCGGTGCTCTTATGTCCCTCCTGTGGACGGGCTAAAGCAATTATTAAAAGAGCCAATGCCAGAAAACGAATTATATTGGGAAGCCCAGCGTAAAGATCAACCCGGGATGGGCGAAGAGCTTTCAGCGCAAGGATGGATGAAAAATGTATTGAGGCTTCCTTTTTTCTTTGTAAAGCAAGCAGGGGTAGCCCTAATAGAAAAAGTAGAAGCCAGGGATCTTGAAATTGGAAAAAGTTCATGATTGTTTCGAAACTGGTTTTGTTGGGCAAGCTTCTCGAATAAAGTTGATGATTGATTTAATTTCATCCCGTCCTTCGGCAAGCTCAGCCTTTGCAAATTTGATGCGATCCGTTTGAGTCAAGATACTTCGGGCCTGATGTTTTAGATTTTCATTGAGTCCATGAAAATGTTTAAAGTGGGCTGTAATTTCTTCCGTGGTCCATTCCCGCGCCGGAAATTGGAAGCGGTTCTCCAGGTAGCGGCGAAAGATTTCTGATAACTCAAAAAAATGATCTTGAGTGCGCCCAATTTGAATCCACCCCTTAACTCTGAGAGCTTCAAGCTCTTTATAGGCTAACTGCTCCGGGGTTAAAGTTGGAATTGCCGGGGAATTGGCATGCTTGATGGATCGGGATTTCCATTTATGCCAGATAAAGTAAAATAGCGCTAAAAGAGCTAGAACCCCAAGAGCCATCCAAAGATAATGAAACCAGGGAGGTGAAATTTCTTGCAAAGGTTTGATGTCGCGAATTCCTTTTGTGTCTCCCTGAATTTTTACCAGCGATTGAACTTCAAGAGATACTTCGGGTGCCATAATGGTGCCCTGAATGGTTTTTCCTGTTTGCTTTTGGTCTGGAGCATCAAAAGAAACAGGAAGGGGCGGGAGTGTCAATGTGCCAATATCATCGATGCGAAGCTTATACCAGTACTCTTGGACGGTTTGTCCGTTTGATTCTTTGGGCGGACTTTTCCCTTTGTCGACAAACTCCAATTCTTTTGGTGGTATCACCTCGGGAGCGGTAGGTTGGATGTCTGGATCATGCTGGACAGAGATAATATAGGTTGCGATATCACCCAGCGTGAAATCGTTGGGAGAAACGCGGGTTGTGACGGAAACTGGATTAGAGGTTTCCCCAGGTTTGTTGAATTGAATTATTAAAAATATAAGGGCAAAAAGAAAAACTGGAAAATGGGTCAGGCTCATTGCTTTTTTCATTGGCCGGGATTACTACTCCTTACTTTTGCAAGGCATGTGTCAATTAGCGGACTCAGCACCAGGTCTGATTTCGAAGTCTCAGCGCGAAACAACCAGACCAGAGCTTCCTCACAATTATTAAGGTCTACATATAAACGTCCGACAGTATGAGCGGCTTTTGCTCTTTCGGCACTGCCCACTTTTTGCATCTCCCAGACCTGGATAAACTGATCGATGGCTTGTTCTCTTAAACCAGAATTCATGAGTCGGGTTCCCACAGCTTGATATTCATCGCTCAAACTCATATTTAATTCAATGGCTCGAACAGCCGAATTGCTTATTTTGGGAGTAGGTTGTTTGCTGGCAAGTTTGGTGAACAAGGCCACAAAAGCAAAAAGGGTTAACACGGTAAGGATAATGACAACGGTTTTCAGCTTTTTGCTGACTCCATCAACTGGAATACTTTTGGGTGTTTGACTCATTTCAATGTTTCTTTTCCCTAAATTTGAAATAGCGGATGATTGGATCGGTTAAGGATCGATCTGTTTGGATTTCGATGGTATCAATTCCTATGGATTGGAAGTATGTTTTTCGTTTTTCCCTTTTCCCCTGAAATTGCCTGGAATATTTTTGGGTCATTTCATTATCACTGGTGTCTACCAATAAGGTTTCTCCTGACTCGGCATCCTCAAGATGAATCAGGCCGACATCAGGAAGGGTCTCCTCCCTTGGGTCGCTAATTGATATAGCAACCAGATCGTGTTTTTGTTTTGCCAGTTTCAGTTTTTCTTCGTAGTTGTCATCCTGGAAATCGGAAATTAAAAAGGCCGTAGCTTTTCTTTTCTGAATATTCAAAAGATACTCCAGAGGCAGAGAAAGATCGGTGCCTTTTCCTTCTGGTTTGAAATCCAGAATGGTTCGAATGATATTCCAGATATGAGCTTTTCCCTTTTTTGGCGGTATGGTGTGTTCAATTTTGTCCGAGAAAACGATTAAACCAATTTTGTCGTTATTTTTAATGGCGGCGAAAGCGAGGATCGAGGCAATTTCAGCAGAAACTTCATTTTTAAGTTTTCCAGCAGAACCGAATTCTCCAGAAGAACTCACATCAACCAGAAGCATGAGGGTTAACTCACGTTCTTCCTTGAACTCTTTAATGAAGGGTTGATTCATTCTGGCGGTTACATTCCAGTCGATCAATCGGACATCGTCCCCAGGCTGGTATTCCCGTACCTCGCTGAATTCCATTCCTCGTCCCTTAAATGCAGAAACATATTCGCCTGCCATGATGTCATTGACCAGATAGTTGGTTTTAATTTGAATGGCTTTGATCCGTTGCAAAAGTTCGGGCGACAGGTTTTTTTCTTGCTCCGGCGTCGGAGCGGGTTCCTGGAACCAATCTCGAAATGTGTGAGTCAGGGTTTTAAGCATGGTTAAGGAACTTCAAGGGTGTCGAATATTTTCTTGAGAATATCATCTGAAGTCACATTCTCGGCTTCGGCTTGATATGAAAGGATGATCCTGTGCCTCAACACATCCAAACCGATGGTTTTAATATCATGAGGAACGACATACCCACGGCGCTGCAAAAATGCATAGGCCTTTGCACAGCGGTTCAAAAAGATAGATGCCCGTGGAGATGCACCGAATTGAATCATTCCTTTTAGTGAAGACATCTGATTGCCTGCCGGGTCGCGGGTCGCCGCAACCAGGTTGATAATATAGTCCTGCAGGTTTTCATCAATATATATTTCGTCGAACACTTTCCGTGCCTGCAGGATTTCTGCGGGGGATACCACCTGCTTGACCTGATAAGCATTATTGGAGGTGGACATCCTTTGCATGATAATTTTTTCTTCCTCCCGTGTGGGATAGTCGATATGAAGTTTTAGCATGAACCTATCCACCTGAGCTTCTGGCAGGGGATAGGTGCCTTCCTGCTCAATAGGATTTTGGGTGGCAATCACCATGAACGGTTCTTCAAGCTTGAAAGTGGTACCGGCAATGGTGATCTGCCTTTCCTGCATGGCTTCGAGTAGGGCACTTTGAACTTTGGCCGGAGCCCGGTTGATTTCATCTGCAAGGATGATGTTGGAGAAAAGAGGGCCTTTTTTTATATCGAAATCGCCAGTTTTAGGTTGGTATATCTGGGTTCCCAGTAAATCAGCCGGTAACAGGTCGGGGGTAAACTGAATGCGTTTGAATTCTGCTTTTACAGTTTCGGCCAGGGTTTTTACTGAAGTGGTCTTGGCAAGCCCCGGCACTCCTTCCAGAAGAATATGTTCTCCGGTTAAGAGTCCCAATATCAAACGCTCGATCAGATATTTTTGCCCCACCATGACTTGTTCCAATTCGTGCAATAGTGGGGGAATAAATCCGCTGGCCTGGTTAATTCGCTCTGTTATTTCATCAATCTTTTGTGGCATTAGAAAAACCTTTGGGTGAAGTTGATTTGAATTTATCGGGGAATTGCGAAGAATTTTTTTAATTGAACTTTGAAAATATAATTTAATTTGCTAAATAATGATATTAAAAATTTTTAATTTTCAATTTTTGAATTTTTAGATCCTGATATTTTCCAAGACAATCTAAGGAATTATGTAGTTTTGGGCTAATGGTGTAAAAAATTGGATTTTTAAGCTTTACAAGCGCAGATACTGTCTTAAAATAATGGACTACCCGTAATTAGCAAAAATAGTGATTTTTTCTGGAGTTTGTACCAATGGCTGAAAAAGAAGTTAAAGATATTGACAGCCTCATTGACCAGGGACTGAATACTGATAATAGTGAACTGGATTTGAGGGAAAAGGAACTGGATGATGAGGACTTGATAAAAGTTCTTGAGTCCGACAAGGTTAAAGGTGTCACCGCCCTGTTTCTGGAGTTCAATGATATTGGGGATGAGGGTCTCAAGGCTTTGGCGGCCAGTGATAAAATGAAGTTTTTGACGGCCTTGAACCTGTTTAAAAATAAGGTGACCGATGATGGCCTGAAGGCTTTGGCAGAAGCTAAAACCATGCTTAACCTTTCTGAGTTGATATTAAGCGATAATGAGATCACTGCTGAAGGCGCCAAGATGGTGGCGACCTCCAATATTCTGGGGAACCTTGTTTCTCTTTGGTTGGGAGACAAGATTGGGGATGAAGGCGTAAAAGCCCTGGCTACTTCTGAGACACTGACTCGCATTACGCAACTTTCTTTATATAGAAATAATATTGGTAATGAAGGTGCAACCGCAATTGCTGAATCCAAAAACTTGAGCAAGCTGTCAGAATTGAACTTGAATTGGAATTTTATTGAAGGGGAAGGGGTGGAGGCACTCGCCGCATCGGAAAATTTGAGTAACCTGACTCAATTGACCCTGACATTTAATCCCATAGGGCTTCGAGGTGCTGAAGCCATTGCAAGTTCTGAGAATTTTAGAAACCTCACCTTGATCGATTTGTATGAGGCGGAATTGGGTAGTATGGGTGCCAGAATCTTATCCGAATCTACAAACCTTCCTAACCTTGAAACATTGGTCTTAATCCATAACGATGTAAGCGAAGGGGTGCAGGCCTTATACAAGGATAATAAAAATTTTCCCAAACTGAAGGATGTTTATTTTTATAAAGCCAAGGCCGAAGCTTGATTTGGTAGTGGCGGCGAATTAGGGGTTCTCGGTTTTATGACCGGGAGCCCTTTCTTTTTTTGAAGAGTTTTTATGTCTTCCTGAAAGGGAAAGAGTAATAATAGTGAATTACTTCTTTGCAGGCTCTTAATTATGTTTACAGGTGAAAAACCTGATCTTCTCGATATCATGCCTTTCCGAGAGGACAGTATCTACGTGGTTGGAAAGGATGGCATCCCTCAGCATTGGGATGGGCAGGAGTGGTTACCCGTTCGCACGGATAACACCAACCCGCTGATGGGCATTTGGGGGGCGAATGAACAAAGCATTTATGCTGTGGGTATTGGCGGTGTTGTTCTTCTCTATAATGGTAAGGAATGGAAACGGGTTGATACAGGAAGTTACGACTCACTCAACTCAGCATATGGTATAGATGAAAATAATGTGTTCCTGTACGGGGTTGGCGGCCGAATGCTTTACTGGAATGGTGAAAAATGGGACTACCGTGAACCCAATACCATTCATGACTTGTTCGGTATGTGGGGGGAAGATATTGAACATATCCACACGGTGGGTGGAGAAGGAATTTATCGATTTTATAATGGCAAAGAATTCCAACGCCGTGAAGATTTGACCGATGAACAAATCTCCCTGTTCGGTGTCTGGGGTACTTCTAATGACAATGTTTTTATATGCGGCTCCCACGGTACCATTTTGCGCAGTGACGGAGAGGATTGGAAACCGATGGAATCGGGGACTGAAGAATATCTTTTGAGTATCTGGGGAACCTCCGAAGACAATATATATGTGGTCGGAGATAACGCCATTATGCTTCACTACGATGGAAAAAAATGGTCGACCATTGAGCCTATCAAGAATGAATACTTCACCAAGGTTAAGGGACTCGGACCGGATCAGGTATATGTAACGGGTGAGAATGGAACAGTGATTAAATTTGATGGCAAGGAATGGAGCGATATGTCCATATGATTGACCATTTAGAAAACAAAAATAGACTTGAGGAACCATTATGTCTGCTCTAACTTCCAGCCATCTTTTATCTATTTTTGGCTTCAACGAAAATGATATCTTTGTCGGCGGTGCCGAGGGAACACTCCTGCACTATGACGGCAATCAATGGTCGCCTATGGAAACCGGTGGACGTTGGACCTTCAAGGATATCTGGGGCAGTGCGCCGGATAATGTTTATGCAGTGGTGACCGATGGCGTAATCCTCCATTACGATGGAAAAACCTGGACGCCGGAAGATACGGAAAAACTTCCGCCCATGACGGGGATCTTTGGACTTGGCCCCGATGAAATCTATGCCTGTTCCAGATTGGGTAAAATCCTTCGCTACGATGGTAGTTCCTGGAAGTATACTCAGACGGGAACCGATACGGATATAACCCGATTATGGGGTAGTAAAGAAGGTGGCATGATTGCCGTGGGTTATGATGGCCTTGTTCTCAAGCAGGATGGAGAACGTTGGGTTCGTATGACATTTAATTCCAATGCAGAGTTTTATGGCATATGTGGGTTTGGTCCGGATCAGATATATATAGTTGGGTCCGATGGTGCCATTTTTAAATTCAATGGAGTCGAAATGACTGAAATGCCATCTCAGACCATGGAGTTTTTTCTTGATGTCTGGGGGCCTTCCTCAGAAATGGTGTTTGCTATTGGCGATGAAGGAATGATTCTTTATCTGGATGGCGATCAATGGACCCGGATAGAATCCAACACGAAAGAATATCTCACCGGCATCTGGGGCACTAGCGATGAAAATATTTATATCGTCGGCGATAACGGACTGATCCTGCGCTGGAACGGAGAAGATTGGAAAGCCGTAGAAGGCTGATAGTTCAGCGCTTACCCTCGAAACCATCCCCCTAAACTGCTTGACACCGGCTTTGACGTGATGTTAAGGTCTTGTTTCTAAGTGATTGATATTAAATATATTTCCCCCTAGTTTTGGGCTGATGAGAAAGAATTCATTAAGCCGTGAAGCCTATTGAACGCAAAATAAACACGTTGCTATTGCCGAACTCCGGGTGCTAGAGCACAGGTTTCCTGTGCTTTTTTATTTTAATGTGAACTTATAAAGTCGTTATGTTCAAACCTTCTTTAGAAGAATTTAAAGAGAAAGCCAAATCGGGAAACCTGATTCCTGTTTATAAGGAAATTCTGGCTGATCTCGATACGCCTGTATCCGCTTATATGAAAATCAGTGGAGGGGAATACTCTTTTCTGTTGGAGAGTATCGAAGGCGGGGAGAAGTGGGCGCGTTATTGCATTTTGGGCTGTGACCCCTCGGTCATTGTCAGCACTAAGGGCCGGACTTTGACCGTCATCGCAAACGGCAAGCGGGAAGAAAGTGAAATTCAGTCGGGCAGTCCACTTTCAGCGGTGAAGGAGATTTTGTCCCGCTACCAGCCGGTGCCTTCTGAGGGATTGCCCCGGTTTTCAGGCGGAGCGGTAGGGTTTGTCAGTTATGACATGGTTCGCTTTTTTGAGGAGCTTCCCGAACAAACGATAGATGATCTTGATGTGCCGGACTCACAGTTCGTCATCACCGATACTCTGCTGGTGTTCGATAATGTTTCGCAGACTATTAAAATTGTTTCGAACGCTTTTGTAGAGGGGGATAATTTATCTGCGGTGTATGAAAATACTATCCAGAAAATATCCGCACTGGAAGAAAAATTAAAAGCTCCTCTTCTCAGAAGTTCAGAGCCTGATGAAACCGCAGAGTCTGTGCTGAATTTTGAATCCAACATGAAAGAGGAAGATCACAAACAGGCGGTGATTCGGATCAAACAATATATTCTGGAAGGGGATGCCATTCAGGTGGTGTTTTCTCAGCGCTTGAAATTTTCCATTAGCCGGGATCCGTTTGATATTTACCGAGCTCTGCGAACCATCAACCCTTCTCCTTATATGTATTATCTTAAGTTCGGTGAGCTTCAGGTTGTGGGTTCTTCTCCGGAGGTTCTGGTTCGACTGGAGGATGAAAAAGTTGAAGTTCGACCCATAGCTGGAACCCGTAAGCGGGGAAAAAGCGAAGCGGAAGACAGGGAGTTGGAGCAAGACTTGTTAAAGGATGAAAAAGAACTGGCTGAGCACATCATGCTTGTGGATTTGGGAAGAAACGATATTGGGCGTGTGGCTGAAATCAGTACGGTGGAAGTGGACGAAAGCTTTACTATTGAGCGATATTCCCATGTCATGCATATTGTTTCCAATGTTCGCGGAAAACTTAAAAAAGGTCTGGACTGTTTTGATGTTCTGCAAGCGGCTTTCCCTGCTGGCACCCTATCCGGCGCTCCGAAAATAAGGGCCATGGAAATCATTGATGAGTTGGAGCCGACCCGGCGCGGACTTTATGGCGGGGCGGTGGGTTATATCAGTTTTAACGGTAACATGGATATGGCCATAGCCATTCGGACTTTACTGATTAAAGAAAACACAGCTTATCTTGGTGTGGGTGGAGGAATTGTTGCCGACTCGGTTCCAAAAACAGAATTTGAAGAGACCATGAACAAGGGGCGGGCTTTGCTGAAAGCGATTGAAGTAGCCGAAAAGGGGTTGGTGGTATGATTCTGATGATCGACAATTACGACTCGTTCACCTATAACCTGGTGCAATACATGGGTGAACTGGGTGCCGAAATTCGTGTGGATAGAAACGATCAGATAAGCGTGAAGGAAATTGAAAAGCTGAACCCAGAAAAGATCGTTGTTTCCCCTGGTCCTTGTACTCCAGCGAAAGCAGGGGTATCGGTGGAAGTGGTTAAACATTTTGCCGGGAAGATTCCGATTTTGGGCGTTTGCCTGGGACATCAGTCGGTGGGCGTTGCGTTTGGCGGAGAAATTATCAAAGCCGGTCGCCTGATGCATGGCAAGACTTCCATGATCCGGCACGATGGTAAAACGCTTTTTAAAGATCTTCCCGATCCGTTTGAGGCAACTCGCTACCACTCGCTGGTATTGAACCGGAAAAACCTGCCGGACTGTTTTGAAATTTCTGCAGAGAGTGATGATAATGAAATAATGGGAATTCGCCATAAGGAGCTTGCGGTAGAGGGCGTGCAATTTCACCCGGAATCTATTTTGACCGCATGTGGAAAGGAGTTGCTGGGGAATTTTATTAAAGGAAACCACGCATGACGTTTAAAGCTTCCCTTCATTCCCTTGTGGATGGAAATGATCTATCCGAAGATGAAATGCTTTCTGCCATGACTCAGATTATGGAAGGGGAGGTGGCAGACTCCCAATTGGCCGCTTTCTTAACCGCATTACATATAAAAGGTGAAACTGTTCCGGAAATTGTTGGGGCGGCCAAGGTGATGCGGGCAAAAGCGGAAAAACTCGATATCAAATCGACCCATCTGGTGGACACTTGCGGGACAGGTGGAGATGGTGCTGACACCTTTAATATATCTACTGCCAGTGCGTTGGTTTCGGCAGGTGCTGGGGTCATTGTTGCCAAGCATGGCAACCGGGCTGTATCCAGTCGTTCCGGGAGCGCCGATGTTTTGAAATGCCTTGGGGTGAACCTGGATGCCAACCTCATTGTTGTAAAGCGTTGCGTGGATGAGGCGGGTATTGGTTTTCTGTTTGCTCCTTTGATGCATAAAGCTATGAAGCATGCAGCAGGAGTTCGGAAAGAACTAGGTTTTCGCACTGTTTTTAATCTACTGGGCCCTTTGACCAATCCTGCTAATGCCCAGGCTCAGGTGCTGGGGGTTTTTGATGTGAAATGGGTTCAACCTCTGGCAGAAGTTCTTCGAGATTTGGGTTGCCTTCATGCTCTGGTTGTTCATGGCTCCGATGGTTTGGACGAAATTACTCTTACCGGCGAAAGTCAGGTTGCAGAATTGAAAAATGGGGAAGTCACAAGTTATAGTCTCGACCCTAAAAAATTTGGCTTTAATTATTGTGATTCCGATGACCTCAAGGGGGGAACCCCGGAGGAAAATGCCACCACGATCCAGAAAATACTGGATGGTGAAAAAGGGCCGAGAAGAGATATCGTTCTTATAAATTCTGCGGCGGCAATTTATGTCGCAGGAAAAGCCGACTCTCTCGAACGAGGAATTCAGTTGGCTACTAATTCCATTGAATCGGGTAAAGCGCGAGAAAAGTTGGAAGATTTGTGCCGCATCACCCACGCTTAAAATGACGAATATACTTGATAAAATTTTCGCCGATAAACAAAAGGAATTGGCAGAAACGAAGCGTAACCTGCCTTTGCCTGAGCTCAAGCTGCGCATTGGGGATCAGGCACCTATCCGGGATGTTTTCAAGGCCCTGAATGAGGGGAAGCATTCAAAAGTTATCGCAGAAATTAAACGGTGTACCCCTTTTAAGGGCGAACTTCGTGAAAATTTCAATGCCAGCGAAATCGCCGACGATTACGTTAAGCATGGAGCGGTCACCCTATCAATTCTGACTGAAAGCAATTATTTCGGAAGCAATATAGGAATACTCGAAGAAGTGAGGCCGATTGCCCCGATCCCATTGCTCCGTAAAGATTTTATCAGTGATGAATATCAGGTTTATGAGTCGAGGGCGTATGGAGCAGATCTGTTTCTGTTAATTGCCACCTGGCTGGACCAAAGCCAGCTGACTGATTTGCTTTTGTTGGGCAAGGAGTTGGGCCTGCCAGCATTAGTGGAAACCCATAATGAATGGGATATGGAAAAAGCCTTTGAGGCCAAGGCCAGCTTGATTGGTATCAACAACCGCGATCTGACGAATGGTAAAACAGATTTGAATATCGCCAGACGACTTATCCCGATGGCTTTACAGGAACCCGGCAATACCCTGGTTTGCGAAAGTGGAATTCGCGGCAGAGAAGAGATAGAAGAATTTGAAAAAATCGGGGCTCATGCATTTTTAATTGGTGAGAGTTTGATGACCTCGGAAAACATTCCTGAAAAATTAAAAATACTTATCGGCAACGGTCAGCAAGACTCTGAACGCAATGAGCAATAGCGCTCTCTGAAAAATGGAATTATATATTAGTTACTTTTAATAATGGCGACTCTGAACTCACAAGTTAAAGTTAAAATCTGTGGCATGACGCAGTTGAAAGATGCGGTGCTTGCGGTCGAGCAGGGGGCGGATGCGGTAGGTTTTATTTTTTACAAAAAAAGTCCGCGCTCGGTTAACATGAAAGAAGTTCGAGAAATAATTTCTAAACTGCCGCCGTTTGTTGACACGGTTGGTGTTTTTGTCAATGAAAGTGCTGACCAGGTGAACAAGGTTGCCGAATATTGCGGCCTGGACTTGGTGCAGTTGCATGGTGAAGAGTCCCCGTCATATTGCCGGAAAATTCAACGTCGCGTGATTAAGGCGTTTCGAGTTAAAGATCTCCAGTCTATCAAGCAGTTGGAGAAATATTCTGTTAGCGGTTTTCTTCTGGATACATTTACCGAGAACCTGCATGGCGGTACAGGAAAAGTTTTTGACTGGAACCTGGTTCATCCTGCTAAAAAAGTGGGACCGGTTATTTTGGCTGGAGGGCTCACTCCTCGCAATATTCGCCAGGCCATTAGTCAGGCTCGCCCGTATGGGGTTGATGTTTGTTCTGGAGTGGAAAAATCGCCGGGAATTAAAGACCCTGAAAAGGTTCGAGCGTTTTTGAATAATATCAAGTCTGGGAGTAAATCATGAAACCGCATAAACTGCCTGATCTTAAAGGGCATTTCGGAAAATTTGGGGGCAAGTATGTCATTGAAACCCTGATGCCCGCTCTGGAACAATTAGAGCGCGTTTATGAGGAGGCAAAAAATGATCCGCAATTTCAAAAGGATCTTAACTATTACCTGAAGCATTATGTCGGTCGTCCGACTGCTCTTTATTTTGCCGAGCGGCTTACGGAACATCTTGGTGGTGCGAAAATTTATTTGAAACGCGAAGACCTCACGCATACCGGGGCACATAAAATTAATAACACCATCGGTAGTGCCTTGTTGGCAATGAGGATGGGAAAGAAGAGGGTGATTGCCGAAACCGGGGCGGGGCAGCATGGTGTTGCAACGGCTACGGCGGCTTCTTTGTTCGGGCTGGAGTGCGATGTGTTCATGGGTGAGGAAGACATGCGCAGGCAGGCACTCAATGTTTTTCGCATGAAACTTTTAGGGGCAAACGTTATCCCTGTTACCGCTGGAACACGAACGCTTAAGGATGCAACCAGCGAAGCCATAAGAAACTGGATCACCACCGTTGAGAGCACACATTATATTATTGGTTCAGTTGTGGGCCCGCATCCTTATCCTATGATTGTCAGGGATTTTCAGAAAATTATCGGAGAGGAATCCACCGAACAGATTTTGGAGGTCGAAGGCAGACTGCCCAACACCTGTGTCGCCTGTGTAGGCGGAGGCAGTAACTCGATGGGACTGTTTTATCCGTTTTTGGAAAAGGAAGAAGTTAACCTGGTAGGTGTAGAAGCCGCTGGTCTGGGGCTGGATACGGACAAACACGGTGCGTCCCTCACTAAAGGGTCCACCGGAGTTCTGCACGGAATGATGAGTTATCTTCTGCATGATGAAGATGGCCAAGTGACGGAAGCACATTCGATATCGGCTGGATTGGATTATCCGGGAGTGGGTTGTGAGCATAGTTATCTCAGGGAATCGGGCAGGGCTAAGTATGTAACGATCACCGATGAAGAAGCGATGGGAGGTTTTAAACTTCTTTCTCATAAAGAAGGAATTATCCCAGCTCTTGAGTCTTCACATGCCATTGCGCATGTAATGAAAATAGCTCCCACTATGAAAAAGGATGAAATCATTTTAGTTTGTCTCTCAGGCAGGGGAGACAAAGATGTGAATCAGGTGGCGGATAGAATGGGAGTTTCGTTGTGAGTCGGATACAGGATAGGTTCAATAGTTTAAATGGCAATAAAGCCCTGGTTGCTTTTTTTACGGCAGGGGACCCTGATCTGTCTGCGTCTAAAGAAATTTTTTCTGTGATAGAAAAAAGTGGAGCCGATCTCATCGAAATTGGGGTTCCATTTTCAGATCCTCTTGCAGACGGTCCTATCATTCAAGCTTCTTCGCATCGTTCTTTACAAAATAAAACCACCTTGAAAAAAATTATCGAGTTGGTAAAGGATATAAGGAGCGAGTCTGAACTGCCGATTGTTCTGATGAGCAGTTTTAATCCCATTTTTGTTTATGGCCAGAAAGCATTTGTAGAAGATGCCGTCAAGGCGGGTGTGGATGGAGTGATTCTTCCCGACCTTCCTCCCGAAGAAGCAGAGGAGTTTCTCGGCTATGCGAACGAAAAAAAACTGGATATGATTTTTCTTCTCGCCCCTACCAGTACCCCGGAGCGGATCGAGCGCATTGGTGAGCTAAGTAAAGGTTTCATTTATTATGTTTCGTTGACGGGAACAACGGGAACTCAATCGGCTCTCTCTAAAAACCTTGAGGAGAAAGTCACAGAAATAAAAAGTAAAGTCCAGCTCCCTGTTCTGGTAGGTTTTGGAATCTCCGGACCGGAGCAGGCTCAGGAAGCCGCGCAATGTTCCGATGGTGTTATTATTGGAAGCGCTATCGTCAAGTTGATCGAATCCCATTCCGACCCGGTGGAACGCAATCGAAACATTGCGGACTTTGTATCCGGTATTAAAAAATCTCTGACTAATTGTTCTTAAACCGGAGGATGTGCCTCCATGCCTTCCCGCATTTCTGTTATCATTCCTGCTTTCAATGAAGAGAAGTCCATCGGACTGGTTCTTGATGCTCTACCGTTAAATCTTATTCATGAAGTCATTGTTGTGGATAATAATTCCACCGACAATACTGCCCGAACAGCTCTTGATAAGGGGGCGCGGGTGGTTGCCGAAAAAAGAAGAGGATATGGTTCTGCCTGCCTGAAGGGAATTTCTGCATTAGATAGCCCCCATATCGTGGTGTTTCTGGATGGAGATTTTAGTGATTATCCGGAAGAAATTGTTAAGTTGATTGCCCCTATTGAGGCCGGAGAAATGGATTTTGTTTTGGGGAGCCGGATGATACTTCCACAAAGCCGTTTGGCATTATTGCCGCAATCGCGTTATGGCAACCAACTGGCCGTATTTTTAATGCGTCTGTTTTTCCGACATCAGTATACCGACCTGGGACCGTTTCGAGCTATTCGTTATGATTCCTTGCAAGCCATTGCCATGCAGGATACTAATTTTGGATGGACCGTGGAGATGCAGATCAAAGCGGTTAAAAAGGGATTGCGAATCATGGAGATTCCCGTGAAATACCGGGAGAGGGTGGGTGTTTCTAAAATCACCGGAACCTTTTCCGGCACCATTAAAGCCGGCACTAAAATTATTTATACGATCTTCAAGTATTTGTTAGTTTGATTTTATTTTCGAACACTATTCCGTTATCGACCCATAGCGGACATTTTCTTATTCAAAGTGGAGCTGCCGGGGATCGAACCCGTGACCTCTTGAGTGCCTTTAACTGTTTTCCGCACCTCACACAAATTGCAGGAATCTGGTATATTTGGCCCTGGGCAAGCTGTGAATTTATTTCAAAGTTTAAACAGGAAAAGAACCAATATGGATAGGAAGTTTTTAACAGGATTAGTTGCCTTCATCCTGCCATTAATATTACCGACGATGGATGTTTCTGCCGGGAAATCCAAATACGTTGAAGAAGAGGTTGCAAATGGAGGGTCAGTTTCCGGAGTAGTTCAATACGAAGGCCCCCCCAAGGATGTCCGCATAGATCTGATGAAAGAAAAAAACGGAGAAACTTGCTCAAAACATCCAGAGGCTAAAGATGGAGTGAGATTTGATCATAAAATTCTCAGCTCAAACGGATTGTTGCAGAATGCAGTGGTATTTATAGAAAATATTGGACAAGGAAAAGCCTGGAGGAGGAACAGCGAAACGGAAGGCTTTACAATGTTTCATTTTAAAAACTGTGATATATCCCCCCCCCTTGCCGTCATCAGGAAAACAGGGAAAGGAGAAAAAACCGGCAACCTGACTGTGACTACCCATGATGGAGGCGTGTTGCATAACCCTATTGGATACCTGGTATCGGGTGCCCGTCGAAAAGTCCTGTTCAACAAACCATTATCCTCAGAGGTTTTGATCGCGGATGCGACAAAATCGTTAAAACGTTTTAAGCGGAAAGACAAACATTTCTTTTTGCAATGCGGCCAGCATAATTATATGGAGGCAGAGGCGAGAATTATCTGGAATCCCTATTTCTTCATTACCGATGCCAACGGATCATTCAAATTGGATCAGGTTCCGGCGGGTAAGTATAAGGTGACAGCCTGGCACCCCTATGCGGGGGAACATACCCAAGAAATTATCGTGGCTGAAGGAACCGAAACCCTAGCTGATTTTGCGGTCAAAGCGGAGAAACATCGATAAAAACCTGATCAATGGCAACCGAAAACAGACCTTTCCTGCGCACCTACTTTTATTTTTCTCACCGAACAGTTAGAATTCAATCGTAAGACCGCAAACGACCCAAAGCGGACAATAAGTGATACATGAATTAATTGCGTAGCCAACCCTTGGAAATTCATATGGGTACATTACCAGGAAAATTTTGGAAGCTAATTATCCCTAAAGATCCTTTAGCTTATAATAGATTAAGGATCAGTTGCAGAATCATATCTATAGGTTTTGCTATTATTAGTTTGCTAATTCCTTTTAGTGAAGGAAATATGGCAGCAACTGTCAATGGTGTTGAATACATAGCAGATCCAATGGAAGAGATTGTTGTTTCCTTCGAGTTTTTTGCGTTTGCATTATTTCTGGGTTATGTCGGTTTCAAGGTCATGAAACAACCTCGTGAGCCGAATAAAGGGTTTATCATGACCAGCTTCCCCCCTCTTTACCCATTATGGTGGGTGTACAATAGAATCTTTGGCCCTAAAAAAACAGGATTCCAAAGACAAAAAACCTGAATAGGAAATTTGATCATACCTTTGTAAACCCAATGCATCATTCTTTTAAAATGTTTTTAAAATATAATTGAATGTCCGCTTTTGGCCGAACGGAGACATGTCGTTATTGACACGAAGGGGGAATTCAATGATGTCTGCTTCTGGCTTGGGTAAGCAGGGGGGTTAGTAAGTCAAGAAGTCCAGAGCGCAATTTGACGCCATGGTTCTGGCACAGACAGTTTTCCCTCATGAGGCGTTTCTGCATCGCACAGGCGGATGGACTGCCATGCTCCTTGCCATTCCGTCGGTAATGGATAAGGTGTAACGACTTTGTCCTCTGCCTTGAATCCAAAGCGACTGTAATAAGCTGGGTCACCGAGAACAAATACATAGCCAACTTTAGAGTTTTCCAAGTGCTTAAAAGCCATCTGAACCAATGTGCTTCCGATCCCCTGCTTATGCAAAGGTGGTGTTACCGCGAGCGGGCCTAAAAGCGCGACCCTATTCTTCCCTCCCTCAACGTGGCAAAACGTGAAGCTGATATGCCCTACGATTTCCTTTTCACGTATCCCAACGAGTGATATCACGCCCTGCCCAAAATCCTGAAGTTCCCTAACAAGCGGTAACAGGTCCTCGTCGGGGAAGGAGTCCACATACAGTTGTTCGATCCCGGTGATATCATTGGGGCGACTTTCGCGAATTTCAATTTTGCTAATCATTTTAATATTATAGGTATTATTTCCGTTGGTTGAATGATAAATGCCTGCTATTGGACGATTCCTGTTAAGGATCAGGAGAGGGTGGGGGTTGCCAGAACTAATGGAACCTTTTCCAGCACATTTAAAGCCTGAACAAATCTGTTTACACTGTCTTCAAGTATTTGTTAACCTGACTTTATGTTAGAGCCCCGAATAAAACCTCTTCTCAGCGCAATTTCCCTTCTGGTTTTCATATTGACTACCCCCTTGTTAGTGTGGGCTGAGGATTTTTCCACTTTAATCACCAAGCGTATCAGTCATGACGGCAAGACTCTGGACCTCAGCGGATTGAAAATTGGTAAAAAGGGGGCCAAACAATTGGCTAAGATGGAGTCTCTTTCTGAAATCACCACTCTTTACCTGCAGGGAAATAATATTAGATCTGGGGGTATGAAGGCGCTTGCAAAGTCTCCGCATCTGGCTGGTTTGAAGCATTTGGATTTGTGGGGGAATTTGTTGGGCGACCTGGGCCTGAAAGCTATTTCGGATTCACCATATTTGAAGCAGCTGGAATCATTGAAGCTGTGGAAGAACGAAATCAGTGATGACAGTATCGAGTTGATGGTGGTTTCTAAAAATTTCATGAACCTGAAAACCCTGATGCTGAACGATAACTTGATCACCCCGGCGGGGGCCGAGTTTCTTGCTTCTGCCAATGAGTTGCCACAATTAGTGACGTTGAATTTGTTCCGTAACGAAATTGGAGATGGCGGGGCACAGGCCTTGGCTAATTCGCAAAGTTTTCCAAAGCTGGAGTCGTTGTATCTGGGGCAAAATAGTATTACCGATCAGGGAGCAATCGCCTTGATTGAGTCACAATACTTCCCCGAATTAAAAGTTTTGGATTTGGCGATGAACTTGTTGGGGGAAGCGACCACCTTGGCGGCTTTCAAGGCCAACCGTAAAGGAAAAGTGCAAATTATCTATCGCTGACCGGCCGTCGGCCAGCGTGAGTGGAGTTCCTAATATGAGAAACTACCTTATATATACTATATCACTTGTGGTTCTCGCTATTTCCTCCCCGGCTTTAGCCGCTGAATCTTTTCCCTATAAAGATGTGGGTGATGGAAAACTTGCGACTTCTGTCACTTTGACTTTGGTGGATGGGGTTGTGGTGGACCGGGATGGAAATATTTACCTTTCGCATCGTTCGAAAAACCGGATTAGAAAAGTTACTCCAGATGGCATCATCACCACTATTGCGGGTAACGGGATTGCTGGGTTTTCTGGCGATGGGGGTCCTGCACTCGATGCGGCTCTAAATTTCCCCGCGGGTTTGGCGTTGGATGGTGAAGGCAATTTGTACATTGCAGACCGAAATAATCACCGGATTCGTAAAGTTACCCCCGATGGCATCATCACCACCCTAGTGGGAACCGGCGAGCCAGATTTTGGCGGGGATGGAGGCTCGGCGTTGGCAGCCCAGTTGCACTTTCCGTCAGATATTGAAGTTGGGCCTAATGGCGACCTCTATATTTCTGACCGATCCAATCATCGAATCCGCAAAGTGGATCAGGAGGGAATAATCACTACCGTAGCAGGGGTAGGACTGGAAGGTTTTGGCGGTGATTTTGGTCTGGCCAAAAATGCTTTGCTGAAATTTCCTTTTGGAATTTCACTGGATCGGCAGGGAAATCTGTATATCGCTGATCGTGGCAACAATCGCGTTCGCAAAGTGGATACCCAGGGAGTCATCACTACCCTGGCTGGTGACAGCATGCATTCCTTCGGTGGAGATTATGGTCCTGCTTCTTATTCCAATCTGGCTTATCCCACGGATGTGGTGGTCGATGCTGAAGACAATATATATATTGCTGACCGGAACAATAATCGAATCCGCAAAATAGACCAACAAGGAGTCATCACAACTTTAATGGGAATAGGTAAGACCGAATTTAATGGAGACAATGAAATTGCTCCTGAAACCAGCTTACACCTTCCTTTGGTCCTGGCAATTCATCCCGATAACCAGTTGGTGGTGGTGGACCGCACTCATTTTCGCGTGCGTGGTGTTGGATTGAAAAATTATAGGGTGACCACGCTCGCCGGCAATGGTGAGTCTCTTTTTAAAGGGGATGGAGGACCGGGGCGGGGAGCTACGCTGAATACTCCTTCGGGAATTGTTATAGACAGTCACGATAATATCCTGTTTGCTGATTTGCAACACCATAGAATTCGCAAACTGGCTCCTGATGGAATCATTACTACATTTGCCGGAAACGGGCGTGAAGGCAATGAAGGTAATGGGGGGCCGGCCTTGTCTGCAGCCTTATTCATGCCTTCAACGATTGCCATCGATCATGAGGACAATCTTTATGTTGTTCATCGTCTTGGCAATGGCTGGGTCATTCGAAAAATAGATGCCGCAGGCACGATAACGCATTTTGCCGGTAACGGACAGCAGGGCAGTGATGGGGATGGGGGACCTGCAGTTGCGGCTTCGTTCTACACGATCAGTGATATCGCCACCGATAAGGCCGGGAATGTGTATATTTCAGATGCTACAAGTCGTTCGATCCGTAAAATAGAGAAGGATGGCACCATACACAAGGTTTTGGATGAGACCATGGTGCCAATGGGCGAAGAATTCCATCCCAATAGTGTTCGAGTGGATGATCTAGGGACGATTTACTTTTCTGATTCAGGAAGCAGCCGGATTGGTAAATTGGACAGGGATGGAAAGTTTCAAATTGTTGGTGGGACCGGTGAATTTAAAGACGATGGGGATAACGGTCTGGCGATAGATGCGGGCATCAGGTCTCCAGGAGGATTAGTCTTGAGTTCTGATGGAACCCTGTATCTGGCGGAAGAGCAAACTGCAAGAATTAGAAAGATTGATGCGAGCGGTATTATTTCTCTGGTTGCGGGTACTGGCGAACCGGGTTTTACGGGAGACAATGGGCTTGCTACTAAAGCTCAGTTGAAAAGACCTTTCAGAATGGTTTTTGATAAAAGCGGGAATTTAATCTTTACCGATCGAGACAACAACCGCATTCGCAAAATAGACGGGAAAGGAAGTATTTCTACTATTGCGGGTCACGGTAATTTTGGTTGGATGCAGGATGGCCTTGAAGTCAAAATTACCGTTCATAACTTCCCTTAAATCGTTATTTTAATAGTTATATTCCTGGGCTTATTTTGCTTTCCTCCGATCAACCTGAGCAAAATTTAAGGAAAGGGATGCTATAATCTTGTTTCACATGCGACTTATTGCTGATTAATGAATGCTACTCGCTTAATAAAAGGAAAGTCTTTAAATAGATATGAATGTTTCTGAAATAGCAAAAAATGCTAATACTTCCGCATTGGTTTTAGCCCATCTTTCTACAGATTTAAAAAATCAGGCTTTGAGGTTGATGGCGGATGCTCTGGAAGCGAATTGCGATTCCATTTTAGCGGCAAATAAAAAAGATCTGGAGTTTGCTAAAAATGAGGGAATTCCCAAGGCATTGGTGGACCGTCTGGTCTTGAATGAGGAAAAAGTTCGGGGAATGTCTAAAGGTATTCGCAGTGTAGCGGAGTTGCAAGATCCAGTAGGGGTGGTGAAAAGTGTGATGGAGATGGATCAGGACCTGGTGGTTGAGCAAGTCACTTGCCCTATTGGCGTGATTGGGGCAATTTTTGAAGCTCGGCCCGATGCGGTTCCTCAAATCTCCTCGCTATGTTTTAAATCGGGCAATGCTGTCATCTTGAAGGGGGGAACCGAAGCACAGAATTCCAATAAGGTGATTGTTGGTCTTTTAGTGGAAGCCATGAACAAAGTGCCCGGCGTTCCCCAAGCGGCGGTTCAAATGATTGAGACGCGTTTAGAAGTGGCGGACATGCTTAAGGAAGATAAATATATTCATTTAATTGTTCCCCGGGGGAGTAATTCTTTCGTGAGGTACATTCAGGAAAATACTAGAATCCCTGTCCTGGGGCATTCAGAAGGAATTTGTCACGGCTATATAGATAAATTCGCGGATATAGATAAGGCCATCAGAATATGTTTGGACTCTAAGTTGCAATATCCGGCGGCCTGCAATGCAATAGAGACCCTTCTGGTACATAAGGACATCGCTGATAAGGTTTTGCCAGGCTTGGTGGAAAAATTTAGAGAAAAAAAGGTGGAACTTGTGGGTTGCATAAAAACATGTCATTTGGTTGCTGAGGTGGCCGAGGCCTGCGAGGCTGACTGGGATTTAGAATATAGTGACCTTAAATTGTCCATTAAAACTGTAGATAGTCTTTCTGACGCGGTGAAGTTTATCAATAAGCATGGTTCTGGGCATACGGATGTGATCATTACCGAAAACAGTGACCGGGCAGAGCAGTTTCTTAATGAGGTGGGTTCGGCCAGTGTTATGTGGAATGCGTCGACACGTTTTGCCGATGGATTCAGGTATGGATTGGGCGCTGAAATAGGAATAAGCACTAACAGAACGCATGCCAGAGGACCGGTAGGGCTGGAAGGATTGGTTATCTATAAATACAAACTCCATGGCAACGGCCAAATCGTTGCTGACTACTCCGGTGACAATGCCCGCGAATTCACTCACACTCTTAAGCCGATTGCCGAATAGCACTAGCCGTGTCTGCTAGCGAAAAGTTATCTCGACATGAGGAGCCCTTGCCCATTGGCCCCACGCCAGGTGGTTGGTGGCTCTTTTCCTTATTATTGTCAGCAACCCTCGTAACGACATTTCTGTCAGGCGGTTTTCTCTTTTCAATTAGCTTGGTTTTTATATTAGGTGCGCATGAATTCGGGCATTACTGGGCCAGTAGAAGAAATGGGGTTCGTTCAACGCTTCCTTATTTTATTCCTGCGCCACCTGTCTTCATTGCTGGAACCTTTGGTGCTTTTATTCAGATCAAACAGGTTATTCCTAACCGCAGGGTTTTGATGGAAATTGGTTCCGCCGGTCCCATAGCGGGTTTTATTGTGGCCTTACCCACTTTGATATACGGTTTGTCTCTTTCAACTGTGTCACCAGCATTGGGTATTGAAGGAGTTAATTTTGGCAGTTCATTGGTGTTGAACCTTTGTTCGGAATGGGTCTTGGGAGTGAATCCTCAGTCCCCCGATTTGAATATCAATCTCCATCCAATAGCGTTTGCAGGTTGGATAGGAATGTTTGTGACGGCATTAAACCTGATACCCATAGGTCAATTGGATGGTGGGCATATCATTTTTGCTCTTTTCCCGAATAAACATGGGTTGCTGGGACGTATTTTTTATATAGGATTATTTCCGCTGGGTTATTTTTGGTCGGGTTGGTTTTTCTGGGCCGTGATGATAGCGCTGGTAGGTTTTAAAACAGCCCCGTTAACCGATGAAATTGAAGATTTGAGTCATCGGGAAAAGGTTCTGGGGCTGGTATCCATAGCCATTTTCGTTGTAACGTTTATACCGGTTCCATTCTCATTTATATGACAGGTAACCTATTGAAATATTGTTAAATATGAATATTCTTAGGCACATAATTTGTGTTTTAGGGGCTGCAAAAATTGGAGATGCAATAAAATTTAAAGTGTTGAAAACTATGGTTTTAAATTGCTTAGTTTTGGGGCTAAAATGGCGGGTGGTATGTAAGCATATGTAATTAAAGCATAATTTTGTCAAAAATTTGTTAAAATCGGGCTGAAGAGTCCATATTAAAATTGACAGGGGTAGGGGCGTGTGGTACCTTTTGATCATTCTGGGGTACTGAGCTTCTGTCCTGAACCAGGACATTTTCCAATAAAGAGAACATTCTTGGTTGCCATCAAGGTTTCTTTTTAGAAGTTTAGTACCCCTTTTTTCTTTCCTGCGGTCTCTTTCCCTTAATATTTAAATGATATTAATTAACCAGACTAATTTTTATGTATAAAAAATCAAAAAGGAATTTAATTAAGCCTTTGCTCAAATATATAGCAGTTATTTTTGTGGTTTATGCAGGTTTATTATCTAGTTCTATGGCTGGTGGGTTAGAGCCATTGCCTGATTTGCAAAGAGCGGTGGATGAAGTAAGTTCTCTTTATGCGGGAAATGATGTTCTGTTTTTAGCTGATAAAGAATATCAAGTCCAGAAATATTATTATCAGGTTCAAAGCAAAACGCAGAAACTTGAAATATTAAAAGAAGTGCAGGGGCATTTTGAAAAGGCGGTTACAAAAGCGGAAGAAAAATTCGATTTAGGTGAAGAGGATGTTAGTCAATCAGCCATTACAAAGCTTAAACTAGGCCTCGCTGGCACCTTGAATAGCATCATTGAGTTGGAAAGTGAAATAAAGACTGCGATATTATCCTTGGCTTTAATTTTTAAGGATAGTTCTTTTCCAGATAGAGAAATGCTTGATTCCAAGATAGAACCTGTCCAGTTCAAATTTGCAAATTATGATACATGGTTTAAGGAATCTGGGCTGACCCCTGTTATGGTTTCAAAGGGAATAAATAGTAAAGAGCTTGCACTCAGGACGGGTTATTTAAAAGCTGTTGAAACCCGAGAGAAACTTAATATTTCCAGATCGAATCGTAAAATTACTCGGGCTTTGCTGGTGAGTGAAGTGGCAAACTATGATTTTGGGATTGGAGATGCAGGAGACTTGTTTGAAGCACTTATTATATACACCCGGGTGTTGAGCGGCTATTATGATTCGGTTTATCACTTTAACTTGGCTGTTGCAGATTTAAATCGGGTAAAAGCCTCATGGATAGAGAGACCCTGAAATATTGGTTGGCTTTAAATATGGTTGTTGGAGTGGGTCGAACTCTATTCCACCGTCTTGTGCAGGGTTTTGGTTCACCTCGTGAGGTGTTTTCCGCAGCAAGAGAAGATTTGCAGAGAATCCAGGGTGTTGGCCGCAAGGTTGTGGATGAAATCAAGCGTTTTGATGTTGACTTAGCCGCAGAACGTGAATTAAGGTTGGCAGATAATGAAGGTTTGCGGGTTTTAACTCTCGAAAGCCCGGAATATTCTCCTTTACTGAAGTCTATTTACGACCCTCCACCCATTCTTTATATAAAAGGAAAAGCTTTAAACACCATTGCTTTGCCTTTGGCGGTTGTGGGAACGCGCACTCCCTCTGAATATGGAAAACTAGTTGCGGAAAGACTTTGTTTGAAACTGGCCTCTGCTGGTTTTAGTATAATCAGTGGCTTGGCTAGGGGAATAGATACTTTGGCGCACAAGGCAGCTTTAACTGCCGGTGCAGATACTATTGCTGTCTTTGGTTGTGGATTGGGGCATACTTATCCACCGGAGAACCTTAATTTAAGGAAACAAATAGTCGAGCAAGGGGCTATTTTATCTGAGTTTCCTGTTTTAATGCGACCGGACCGTAATAATTTCCCAGCACGAAACAGAATTTTGAGTGGATTGGCATTAGGAACGGTGGTTGTAGAGGCGGCTGAAAAGAGTGGGGCCTTGATTACTGCTGATTTTGCTTTGGAACAGGGCAGGGAGGTTTTTGCGATTCCTGGAAATATTACCTCTCCTAAAAGCAAAGGGACTAATAACCTGATCAAGTCTGGTGCTAAGTTGGTCGATAGTCCAGAATCTATCCTTGAAGAGCTATTGCCTGCGTTGGGTGAAAGTTTGAAGGCTCAGGCCGAAATTGAGAAACCCAAAATCCTGCTTGATAATGACGAGGAAAAAAAGATTTTCTCATTATTATCACTGGAAGGCAGGCATATAGATAATTTGATTGAAAACAGTAATTTGTCTCCTGCGCAAGTTTCGGCTACACTGTTGCAACTGGAATTGCGAGGTGTGGTTCGTCAATTGAGTGGGAAAATGTATATTTCTAATTGTGGTGATGAATAAAACTAGTGAGGAAATATGGCTAAATCGTTATTAATCGTTGAGTCCCCTACCAAAGTCAACACGCTTAAAAAGATAGTTGGCAAGGATTTTATAATAAAGGCTTCTGTAGGTCATCTCAAAGATTTGCCCAAGAAAAAACTTGGAGTTGATGTTGATAATGACTTTGCCCCCGAGTACATCACCATCCGGGGAAAAGGAAAAATTCTCCAGGAACTGAAAACTGCTGCCAAGAAGTGTGACACGATTTATCTCGCCCCGGACCCGGACCGTGAAGGGGAAGCTATTGCCCACCATATTGGCAATGAGGTGGCAAGGTTCACCAAGGGCAAAATCTATCGGGTGACGTTTAACGAAATCACTAAAAAGGCGGTTTTGGATGCTATTAAAAACCCTACCGAGCTCAACAATAACCGTGTGAATGCGCAACAGGCTCGTAGGATTCTAGATAGGTTGGTGGGATATAAAATCAGCCCTATCTTATGGAAAAAAGTCCATCGTGGGCTGAGTGCGGGTCGAGTTCAATCTGTTGCTTTACGGATTGTTTGTGAAAGGGAACGTGAGATTCTAGCTTTCAAACCTCGGGAGTATTGGTCTATCACTTTGGAATTGGAAGGCAGCAAGAAGCCTCTATTCCAGGCCAAACTATTTAAGGTTGCTGGGAAGAAAGTTGAGGTTGCCAATAAAGCCGAGGCAGATGAAATCCTCAAAGGCATGGAAGGCGCTAAACCTGTTCTCGAAAATATTGTTAAAAAAGAGAGGAAAAGAAATCCCAGCGCGCCTTTTATCACGAGTACACTGCAGCAGGAAGCATCTCGAAAACTAAATTTTTCTCCCAAAAAGACCATGATGTTAGCGCAGCGGTTGTATGAAGGAATTACGCTGGGGAAAAAGGGAACAGTGGGTCTCATCACTTATATGCGTACTGATTCTGTAAAGTTGTCTGATCAGGCTCTTGAAGAAGTTCGGGCGTTTATTCCTGAAAGATATGGGAAAGAGTTTCTGCCCACCGCACCTAATACGTATAAAAGTAAAAAGTCAGCTCAAGAAGCCCATGAGGCAATCCGGCCCACGGATGTAAAAATAGAGCCGAGTACCATCAAAGATAATCTTGAAAAAGATTCCTACAGGCTTTATCAATTAATTTGGTCGCGTTTCGTTTCTTGCCAGATGGTTCCAGCCGTTTTGGATACCACCCAATTTGATATTCAGTCGGGAAATTATTTGTTTCGTAGTAACGGTTCTATATTGAAATTTGCGGGCTTTATGAAAGTTTATGTTGAAAGCCAGGATGACGACCAGAGCGATGAATCGAAACCGGAAGGCAAAGGGGATGATCGCCTGCTTCCTGCATTGGAAAAAGGTGAAGTATTAAAAGTTCACGAAATACTTCCCGAGCAACACTTTACCCAGCCTCCCGCCCGTTTTTCTGAGGCGATGCTGGTTAAGGAGTTGGAAGATAAAGGAGTCGGACGTCCTAGTACTTATGCTGCGACCATCAGTGTGATTAAGGACAGGGACTATATTCAAAATGTAGAGCGGCGCCTGCAACCTGTTGAACTTGGATTTATGATCAATGATCTTTTGGTTGAAAACTTCCCAGATATCATGACCACAGAGTTTACTGCAAAAATGGAAGAGCAATTGGATGATATTGAAGGAGGAAAGCTGGGGTGGGTTGAGGCGCTAAACTCTTTTTATATCCCCTTTAAAGCAGATTTGGAAAAAGCCGAAGAAAAAATGAAGGACTTTAAAGCCCAGGTAGAAGAAACCGATGAGGTCTGTGATAAATGTGACCAGCCTATGATTATTAAATGGGGTCGCTTTGGAAAATTTATGGCATGTTCGGGTTATCCAGAGTGTAAAAATACGCGAGACCTTGGTGACAAAGGTGATTCTGAGGATGGGGCCAAGACTGATGAGGTGGAAGGCAATTGTGACAAGTGTGAGGCGCCATTAATTATGAAAAGAGGGCGTTTTGGAAAATTCATTGCTTGTTCCAAATATCCCGAATGCAAATTTACCAAACCGATTGGGCTTGGCATAGCTTGTCCTGAGGAAACTTGTGAAGGCGAGATTGCTTCCCGCCGTTCAAAAAAGGGCAGAACATTTTATGGTTGCACGAAATATCCAGATTGTAAATTCACATCCTGGGATAAGCCCGTGGGTGAAGCTTGCCCAGAGTGTAAGAATCCATTTTTGATAGAAAAATGGAAAAAGAATGAAGACCCTTCCGTGCTTTGTCCAAATTGCGGCTTCAAAAAAACAAATGCTGCGGCTTGATCGATTGTGAAGGATTATTTAACAGTAATCGGGGCAGGGCTTGCAGGCTCTGAAGCGGCTTGGCAGGCTGCTGAGCGGGGTGTGAAGGTTGTATTGTATGAAATGCGACCGGTAACTCGAACTCCTGTTCATAAAACCGAAAATTGTGCCGAACTCGTTTGCAGTAACTCCTTAGGCAACAACCTGCCTCATTCCGCACCATTTATTCTTAAAGAAGAATTACGTCACTTTAAATCCATTGTTATTGCATCTGGTGATAATAACTCCGTTCCTGCCGGTTCAGCATTGGCGGTCGACCGAGACTTATTTTCGAAGGAAATTACTGAAAAGTTATCCAGTCATCCCAATATTACCTTCAAGCGTGAAGAGGTCAAAGAAATACCTCAAGAAGGCCCTGTCATTATTGCCACCGGCCCTCTAACATCCCCGCATCTATCTGAACAAATTTCAAAACTGGTGGGTCAGGAATATCTTTATTTTTATGATGCGCTATCTCCAATAGTTAATGCTGATTCGATAGATTACGACAAAGCATTTTTTGCTTCGCGTTATGACAAGGGTGATGCGGATTACTTGAATTGCCCCATGAGCGAGGCACAGTATTATGAATTTGTCAGGGAATTAAAGGCTTCAGAAAAAGTTCCTTTTGCCACTTTTGAAAAAGCGGTTTACTTTGAAGGCTGTATGCCTATTGAAGTACTGGCTGAGCGGGGAGACCGCACTCTGGCATTTGGCCCATTGAAACCAGTTGGTTTAACCAACCCCAAAACCGGAAAGATTGCTCATGCGGTGGTGCAATTACGTCGAGAAAACCGGGACAGTTCTGCCTATAACTTGGTGGGGTTTCAGACCAAGCTCACTTACCCTGAACAAAAAAGGATTTTTTCCATGATTCCAGGTTTGGAGAATGCTGAGTTTTTCCGATTTGGAGCGATCCATCGCAATACTTATATCAATTCACCCAGTCTCCTGAATAATCAACTTGAGTTGAAGAGTCATCCCGGGATTTATTTTGCGGGTCAAGTTACCGGAGTTGAAGGTTATGTAGAGTCATCTGCGATGGGCCTTTTAGCTGGCTTGAGCGCAGTGGCAAAAATTTCAGGGAGTTCCTATGGCCCACCTCCAGCAGATACCGCTTTGGGCGCTTTGATAAATTATTTAACGAAATCGGGTAGTAAAGGATTCCAACCGATGAATATTAATTTCGGTTTATTCTGGGTTCAAGACATGCGGATACGCGATAAAAAACTGAGGAATCAGAAGATCGCAATGAATGCTTTAGATAAAATAAAAGAATGGGATGAAGGTCATCCTATTGCCGTCCACTAAGAGCCGGACTGGGTTTTCCCACCTTCGTATATTCAAGAGTAAAATTTAAAGTTAGACAATACAAACGGCCATGACTTGTTTCAAGTCACAATCCCCTTTGAATACTTTGTAGATTCCATCCTGTTTGAGGGTCGTCATGCCATCACTGATAGCCTGCTTGCGCAAATCTTCGACTAGTGACTGTTTCATGATCATTCTTTTAATATCATCGGTTCCTTCAAGGCACTCATGCAATCCGGTACGTCCTGCATAGCCCGTATCATTGCAGTTATTGCATCCCACCGGTTTTTTTAGCATTAAGTCATCAGAATATTGAATATTTAAATTTTCAAAGCCATCGCCATATTCTTTAGCTAATGCATCAAACTCTTCCTGATTTGGATGATAGTCTTCCTTACATTTTTTGCAGAGGGTACGAACCAGTCTTTGCGCGACAATGAGGAGCAAGGCATCGGCAAAGTTGAGCGGATTCATTCCCATGTCCAAAAGCCGGGTAATGGTTTCTGGAGCGGAGTTTGTGTGCAGGGTGCTGAAGACAAGATGTCCGGTGAGAGAAGCTTCCAGACCAATGGAACAGGTTTCGGCATCGCGCATTTCACCCACCATGATGACATCCGGGTCACCGCGTAGAAAGGATTTCATGGCCCGGGCGAAATCGAGCCCGATTTTGTTGAGCATTTGAACCTGGCGGAGGCCTTTCTGGGTAATTTCCACGGGATCTTCAGCCGTCCAGATCTTTCTTTCGGGTTTGTTGATATAGCCTAAAATGGAATGAAGGGTAGTCGTTTTTCCTGATCCGGTAGGTCCTACCACAAGAATCAATCCGTACGGTTTGGCTGCGGAGGCCTGAGTCAGCTCTAAATTGTGAGCATTAAAATTCATGTTTTCCAGCGGGATAGGTTTGCTTGCGGCTAAAATACGGAGAACAGCATCTTCATTTCCCCCAACCGTTGGGCACGTGGCTACTCGGTATTCAATTTCCTTTTTCCCGTATTTCATTTTTATTTTACCGTCCTGAGGCATGCGTCTTTCTGCTATATCCAGCTTGGACATGATTTTGATTCTGGAGATGAGTGCTTGCTTATAGATAGAAGGAATTTCTTCATAAATGGTACAGGTACCATCCTTCCGGTATCGGACCATTACACTCTCCTTGCCGATACCTGGCTCAATATGAATATCTGAAACGCCCTGGTCGTAGGCATCAATCAGAACTTTATTGACAAGCCGGACAATGGTGCTATCTGTTTCGCTGATGGCATTTGCTCCGTCATCCTCATCCTGTACAACATCTGTATCGTCCTGTTCATCTTTGAGAGCACTTAAAAGAGTAGACATTCCTTCAGTCTGAACTTCTTCTGTTCCTACTGAGAAATCTTCTCCTAAGGTGGAGTTTAAAAAATCTATGATGTCGATTTTTAATCCGATCTTGTATTCAATTTCTTTTTTGGGAAAGATTTGACGAATGTTTTGGTTTCGGTCTGGATTTAGAGGGTCGTTGATAAGAAGAGTAATTTTTTCACCCTCCTTTTGAATAGGGATCCAGTAGTTTTTGGTTAAAAAATTTCTATTCAAACCTGTCATCATTTCTGCTGGTAAAATTACCGTATCGCTGTAGCCAAAATAGGGAAGGGCGTAAAAATTTTCCAGAGATTTTCCAAGATCACTCCTTTGTAATTTAAAATCAATCATCAGTACTGTTTCTACGTCCATCTGACTTTTTCTTGCTTTGGCTGTGGCTTGGGTTAATTCCTCTTCGGTAATGATTCCATTTTGAATTAAAAAACTAAATTTGGTCGGCTTGGATGGGATATATTTTGTGTGATTATGAAAAGCTAAAGATAGAGTTTCAGAAATAATGGCGGCACTTTTTTCATCTTGAGCTGTGAATTTTGCCCCATTCAATTTGTTTACGAGTTGTAGGACTCCCATTAGTTTTCCTGCATGGAGCATAGGATAACTAAGAACAGATTTAGTAACACTGCCTGATTTTTTATCCCACGAACTGTCGAATTTAAGGTCAAGGTGGTAGTTCTGGAGTTCTTCCTCATCATAAACGTTGGAAATATTCACACTTTCTTCATGGCTGGCAACCCAACCCGCAATACTCACCGGAGAGATGGGAACTCTGATTTCATTTGTCTCCTTGCCAGATTTAACTTTGGAAAAAATTTCATTTTTTGGTCCATCAACGGCATAAATGGTGATGGCTTGAGCCTCAAACAGCATTAATATAGATTCCTTAAGTTCAATTAGGATTTCATCAATATTTTTTGCAGAATGGATAGCCTGAGAAATGCGGTGGAGATTTTCTTCCGGTGAAAGATCCTCAAAGACAGGAAGTGGCTCCAGACCATAACTTTCCTCTAACTGCGCAAAAATTTTGCCGAGTATTGGAGAAATCTCCCGGGCAAGTTTAAAATCAGCATCGCTGAAAGCTTCCCCATCTCTTCTTTTATTAATAACTTCCATTACTCCAATTAATTTTTTATTGTGAGGAATGGGGAGGATCATGATGGCTTGAGTATTGATATCCAGCGGAATATCAAGAGTGGAGCCCTTTGAGAGTTGAGGATGTAAGTTGGCTAGATCTTCTTCTGAATATGCATTCGGTAAGTTTATGGGTTTGCCGACCCCTGCTACATAACCCGCAAGGCTACTTGCCGAAACATCTACTCTGACTTCTGAACTCAGATTCTCTATCCGGTTGCGTGAAAATAGTTGTCGGTTGTCCCTATCCAGTGCAAAAAGGGTAATGGCTTTACAACGCCAGACATTCTTTAGTTCATCGATTATCTCCGGTATCACTGCGGCCATATTATCGGTTGACTGCGCTTGGGCCAATATTGTCATGAGATTGGCGCCATTTTCTGTAACGGAATTGGTAGAGGTATTTTTAGGACTGTTCATTATTTGTTTGATGAAAAAGTTGAATGTTATTATTTTTTGCGCAGGCTACACTATGCATACAGCAAGAACTTGTTTTAAGTCACAGTCACCCTTAAATATTTTGTAGATCCCATCTTGTTTCAAAGTTCTCATTCCATCCTTAATGGCTTGGTTGCGTAAGTCTTCCACCATAGCTTTTTGCATGATTATACGCTTAATTTCATCCGTTCCATTCAAACATTCATGCAATCCTGTTCGGCCTGCATAACCGGTTTCATTACACTTGGCACAACCAACGGGCTTTTTCAGAGTCAATTCCTCGGTATACTTAATTTCCAATTGGGGAAAATCATTTTTTCCATACTGTTGGACCAAGATGTCAAATTCTTCCTGAGTGGGATGATAGTCTTCCTTGCAATTATTGCAAAGGGTACGAACCAGTCTTTGCGCGACAATGAGGAGCAAGGCATCGGCAAAGTTGAGCGGATTCATTCCCATGTCCAAAAGCCGGGTAATGGTTTCTGGAG
>Ga0233427_10000081_pt1 | contig 127735 bp, 124 predicted proteins | sample SI_118_April2016_5_FD_179885 | JGI IMG/M metagenome (GOLD analysis project Ga0233427, IMG submission 179885) | Seawater microbial communities from Saanich Inlet, British Columbia, Canada - SI_118_April2016_100_MG | ecosystem: Environmental > Aquatic > Marine > Inlet | place: Canada: British...
TACCGCAGTACTTCTTCATACCGTCTGCGTGGTCCTTCCAACCCTTACCTGCCTTATCTTGCTTATGGAAACGCAAAGTGCCCACTCTGTTTCCAGACTTCTTGCAGAGCATCGCGAATACGGTACGTTTTCCTCTTGGCATAGTGCACACAGGATACGGATCTAGGACTAAATAGCAAGAAAAAGTCTAAAAAGAAGCTATTCCCCTGCTTGAAGGTAGTTAAACACAGAATTTGCGGCTACAGAGCCTTCTCCTGCAGCTGTGGCGAATTGAGCAAAGTGGTTACTTCCACTACTCACATCTCCTGCTGCAAATACTCCTTGAATGCTGGTTTTCATAGCATCATCGACCAAAATATGACCACGATCATCCAGCGTGCATCCGATGTTCTTTGGAAGAGAAACCGCTGGAATGCTTCCAATTTCGATAAAGACACCGTCAACATTAAGCGTATCGGACCCATTCCATGGCGTATCAAGCTTCAAACCGGTGACCTTCTGGTCTCCAATCACTTCAATAGCATTGGTATTCAGAACAAATTCGACGTTATCCTTCTCATTGACCTTATCAACCCAATACGGCTCCGCGCGGAACGTATCTTTTCGATGAACTAGGTACACTTTGTTCGCAACTTGAGCTGCAATTGCCGCGCCTTCAACCGCGCTATCTCCTCCTCCGAGGACTGCAACGTCTTTACCACGGTAAAAGAATGCATCACATGTTGCACAGTACGTGACCCCTTTTCCAGAAAACTCTTCTTCTCCTGGAATTCCAAGGTGACGCTTGTTACTACCTGTCGCAAATATCACTGTTCGTGCTTCGAGGGTATCACTATTTTGCATAGTGAGTAGAAACCCTTCATCTGTCTTTTCAACCTTTTCAACACGACCAACTTTGTGTTCGACGTTCTCGAAACTCAGAGCGTGATTTTTATAATTCTCCATAAGATCAGGTCCTGAAATATCAATGTTCCCAGGCCAGTTTCCAACCTCCGCAGCACTCATACCCATTCCTCCTTCAACCTCACCAATAAGAACTGTATCGAGCTTATAACGAGCAGTGTAAACCGCTGCGGTATATGCAGCGCATCCAAGGCCAACAATTGCAACATCTTTCATGGTCAGTAGGGTAATTGAGATTAAAAATTAAAGCCAGCCTCTCACGGTCATAGCATCAAACATCTTTTTGATACCAACAGCGAACGCCGCTTCTCTATAGGTTAAGTTTTCACGACGTGCTTCACGTCGAACCGCCTTGTAGCCATCAAGCATTACTTTTTTCAGACGGTCATCGACTATGTCTTCCGTCCATTGCTCCCCACTTCTCCCTTGTGACCACTCGAAGTAACTTACTGTCACTCCTCCTGCATTTGCTAGGACATCTGGAATGATGCGAACATCCTTCTTCTCAAGTATCGCATCCGCCTCTGGTGTTGTTGGGCCATTGGCAAGTTCCAAAATGTACTTCGCCTTAATGCGGTCTGCATTATCTGCTGTGATCACATTATCAAGAGCTGCAGGAATGAGAATGTCACAATCAATCTCTAGCAATTCTGCATTGGTTACCTTCTTCACATTATCCATATTCATACGACTGATGTCACACACAGAACCTTCGCAGTACTCTCCTGTTACCGCCCCTGTTTTCTCTTTGTACTTTGCGATGCGCACAGGGTCTATCCCCTCTGGGCTGTAGATTCCTCCTTGGGAGTCTGAAACCGCAACAACAATGTATCCTGCATTATGCAAAAACTTTGCCATATGGGCTCCAGCATTTCCAAACCCCTGAATGGCAACACGCATGTCAGAAGGGTCGAGCGCTAAGCGATCTACCATCTCTTGCAATATAAAGAATCCTCCTCTGGCAGTTGCAGAGTCTCTACCAAGAGACCCACCAAACGACAAAGGCTTTCCTGTAATCATCGCAGGGCTATACGAACGCGTTAAGGTTTCGTACTCATCCCTCATCCACGCCATGATATCTGCATTCGTATTAACATCTGGTGCTGGACAATCGATATCTGGACCTAAATTCTCTTGAAAGGCACGGACATACTCCCGCGCTACCTGTTGCACTTCTCCTTTTGTAAGCTCTTTAGGATTTACCTGTACTCCTCCTTTTGCTCCTCCAAAGGGAATGTTTACCACTGCAGTTTTAATAGCCATCAAAGCAGCCAACGCTTTTACCTCGTCTTCATCTGCTTCCTCGTGAAAACGAATACCACCTTTGTATGGCCCGCGAGCATTATTAAACTGCACACGAAAGGCACTCATCGTCTTTGGGGTCCCATCATCACCTTTAATAGTAATTTCTTTCTTATGAATATGTTGAGGATCATCAAAAAGTGTATTACTGCCGTGCTCAAAATCTATCTTCGAAAGAACACTATGCAATGTGGTCTGAAACCGAGTATATGGAGTAGAGCTCATAGAGGTAGTGGGAATGTATACACAGTATGCCAGAAGTATAGAAGTATGCTGTAAAGGGGGTTACAGAAATACTAGTTACATGTGACACAGAAGCCACACATTTCACAGACACCATCAAGCACTTTATGCTGCGCCTTGAGCGAAGCCTTTGTAATAGTCATTGCGCGAACAGGGTCTACTTCTACCTTTCTCCATACAGCGAAATGTTCTTCTTCGTTTAAATGCTCGTCAAAGTAGACATGTGCATCTTCGCTATTCAAATCGTAGTGCTTACAGAGTCCGTCCTTCTTTGTCTGGGAGATCTCTGGAAGTGTGAGTTCCATTGCATACATAGCAGTCACTCCATCTTCGAATGATCCTTTTGAAAGTTCTTCAAGCTCGTTTACTGCTTCTTTTGTAAGCTCATGTGGATTGTAATTTTCGAGGTCTTCCTCACTGACTCCTAGAGAAAGGGAAAAACGCTTCCACAGTTCTATGTGCTCTGTCTCTTCTACGATGTTCTTTTCAATTTCTGTCACAAGAGCTGTTTCCCCTCTTGCAATCGCCCTATCACGAACGTTGGTGACAATAACTGGAACACGCTTTGCAAGATGGAAATATTCTTTCGCGTATACCGCAAGCTCCTCTTTTGAAAGCTCTCCGTTATTCCATTTCTGCTCGTAAAAGTAATGCGTTAAAAGACCTTTGCTACGAATAAAGTCATCAAGTTGTTCTAAAGAAGTTGTCATGAAATAAGGAGTGAAAAAGTACACTCATAAAGTATGTCGAGTTTAGCTCGCACGCAAGAAGGTTAGTGTAAGTTTTCAAAAGCCCATCCATATAAATAGCGTGCACCTTCAACTAAACGCGGACCTGCTCTTTCCAAGAACGCTGCATCAATTATGCGTCCGTTATGTGAAACTATAATTTCTGCATCTGACTCACGTGCGACGCGTTCAAGCCCTGCAATGTGTGCAACTTCTTTTACCCAAGGCTGGGGGCATCCTTCTATATACACACCCTGCCGACTCGGGAGTAATGTTGATTTTCGCTTTACATCCTTAAGCCCTTGCTGCATCTGAAGAACAACTGCAGCTGCTTCTTTCTCTACCTGCATTATCATTCCGATGCTACGAATCATTTCATATATATCATTGATAGTACGCGGACTATGATGAGACACACTAAAGTCCGCCCCTTGAAGCTTCTTAAAAAGCTTGTCCTCTGCAGCTGATAATAAAAAAACCAAATCCGCTTCGTATTCATACACATTATCATTGATGACACGAGGAATACTCTGCGCCTCTTCAGGGTAATCAGAAAGTTCATCAGTACAGACGATCTGCTCTTGCAATCTCAACGCAAAAAGTATTTCTGTGATTGCCGGTGACAAACTTGCTATGCGCATTCTATTGTATGGTAAGCCAATATCTCGCTCATTGAAAATATTTATGATTATACTGCATAATAGAGGCATCTTTCCCCTTCCTCCTATTATGAACAAACCTAACGCAGCATCACTTATTGTATTTGGCTTCTCACTTGGTCTTTTTGCATCAGCAAATGCAGGAACTCTTGGTAGTAGTGCATTCCCAGATGTACCAGGTGGTACGTACTACGACGGTGCAGTCGGAGACATGTACGCAGCAGGAATTATTACTGGATACAGCGACGGAAAGTTTGGACCAAATGACTACGTAACCAGAGGGCAAGTTGCCGTTATGATGCAACGATTCAAAGCGCACCTAACAGGACAAAATATTGCAGTATCCTCTAGTAGCAGAAGGACTGTAAGCTCTTCATCGAGCTCAAGTTCAAGTTCTGTCTCAAGTACTGCAGCAAACCCTGCAGGATCTTTCCGATTTACCACTGGAAGCTATAAAGCAGATGAGGATAAAGGAGAAGTCCTCATTAATATTATTCGATACGGGGGAAACACCGGAGTCGTAAGCGTCGAATACGAAACATCAAATGGCACTGCAGATGCAGGTAGTGACTACAACTCTGTCAGTGGAAAGATGACTATCCCCGATGGAAAGACAACGGGATCATTTATTATCCCTATAACAGATGACAATGAAGCAGAAGATAATGAAAGTGTGACACTGCGTATAAAGAATCCAACAGGAGGAGCGCTTCTTGGGTCCCCTGCTGTAGCCACGCTAACTATTGTTGATAACGATACAGGCGATGGGTCTTCTGCTAATGATGTGAACTCCAATGGGGTATTTGAGTTCAGCGCTTCTGAATATGAAGTCATAGAAGATGGAGACACTATTACCATCACTGTAGAACGAACCGGAACAAGTGGTAGCACATCTGTGAAGTATGAAGCCACAAATGGATCTGCAGATAGCGAATACTATAACACTACATCTGGAACTCTCGAGTTTCCTGCAGGAACTGCAAAGCAGTCATTTGATATAACTATAAAAGATAACAACAAGACTAATGGAAATAAAACGGTAGACCTAAAGATTAGCAATCCTACAGGAGGCGCAGAGCTTGGAAGTCTTAGTACAGCTAATCTCGTTATCGTTGATAATGAAGTATCGACATTCGGTAATGGAAACATAAAGATCATGTCAGACGAATACAGTGCATCCGAGGGGGTTCCAATTAGAATTGTTATAGATCGTATTCGCGGTGCAGATGGTGAAGTATCTATCGACTATAAGACAATAAATGCACTTGCGAAGTCTGACTCAGACTACACAGAGACCTCTGGCACTCTTATCTTTAGAGATGGCGAGTCCCAGAAATCCATCGAAATCCCTATTCTCTCCGATACATTTAATGACCCCCGAGAGACCTTCTGGTTCGAGATTAGCAACCCTACAGGGGGAGCAACGCTCGATGCTGTGAAAAAGACTACCATCACAATTCAGTAGAAAAAGGCTCTACCAACGATCAAACTCATAGTAGAATAGCGCCGTGCCGGGGTGGCGGAATTGGTAGACGCGCACGACTCAAAATCGTGTTCCGCAAGGAGTGAGGGTTCAATTCCCTCCCTCGGCACCACTCTCTATGAAAGACTATTCAACCTTTATATTCGATTCCTATGACTTTGACGCACCGAGCGGAGAAGTACGGCTTCGGTACAGCCTAGACGACGAGATCTCTTTTACAGAGATTATCGAAATACCCCGTGGAAACCGAAATAAGGATAACCTTGAAAATACCCTCTTCGCACTCCACTTGGCTGCAGGAACTAGTTACTTTAAAACGTGCTGCCCAAAGAAGATCGAAATCCGCTCTGGGAGCCTTAGTTCAGACCAGGCAGCATTCTGGAACAGCGTGTACGAGAATGGCCTTGGAGAATTTTTCTATGAAAACAAAATAGACTTCACAGACCTTATAGACTTCCCTGTTGTCGGCAATATTCCTGCGCCAAAAGAGCGCCCAAGCAATGGCCGCGTACTTGTACCTATAGGAGGAGGAAAGGACAGTGTCGTAACGGTAGAAAAGCTAAAAGCAGAAGGGCGCGACATTACCCTTCTTCGTATGGGAAGCCATCCCATCATCGACGACATGGTTAGTGTCATGAACTTGCACTGCATCACGGTAAAACGAAAGCTGCCACGTAAGCTTTTTGAAATGAACGCACAAGGTGCCTTAAACGGACACGTTCCTATCACTGCGATGCTCTCGACACTTAGCGTCTTCATCGCAGAAATGTTTAACTTCGACGAAATTGCCATGAGCAACGAAAAGAGTGCAAATGAAGGTAATGTTGAATATCTTGGGAAGCAAATTAACCATCAATGGAGCAAGTCTGCAGAATTTGAAAAAGGCTTTTCAACATACATCCGTACGTACATCAATCCAAACCTGAAATATAAAAGCCTACTCCGTGATATGACAGAGCTAGAGATTGTAGGAGAGTACACAAAGCACCCACAATACTTTGACTGTACAACAAGCTGTAATGCCAACTGGAAGATAGCTGGAAAACCAGGTGAACCTCGGTGGTGTGGCACATGTCCAAAATGCACATTTGTTTTTGCACTTATGGCTGCACACATGAAGAAAGATGCTGTAGTGAATATGTTTGAAAAGAATATTTTCGAAGATGAAAGCACCATCCCCCTCTTCAAACAACTTCTTGGAAAGGAAGGGTTTAAACCATTTGAATGCGTCGGAACTCCAGAAGAAACAATAGAAGCATTCAAGATGATTGCTGCTCGTGGAGACTTCAATAACACTCCAGTAATGAGAATGTTTACAAAATCTGTATGAACATAACAGACCTCAATGGCAAAAGTATTGCAATCGTCGGGGCACACGGCCGCGAAGGCAAAGCGATGCAAGAAGCACTAAGTACCTACGCGCCAGAAGCAAAAATTACCCTAAGAGACCGCAAAGATAACGCTGGATACTTAGAGAATCTGCATCCATTTGATGTCGTCATAAAAGCCCCAGGGATACCGCCATACCAAGAACTTACAAAGTTAAAGAATACGCTTACAAATGCAACACAGATATTCTTCGATTCTATTCCTGCAGAGGCAGTGGTTATTGGAGTCACTGGATCCAAAGGAAAAAGTACAACTGCCAGTCTTATTCACACGATCCTCGCAGCAGCAGGTAAAGATGCGTTGCTTGTCGGGAACATTGGCGACCCAGCTATAGCGCACATAGCAGAAGTAACAGAAAGCACTATTGTCGTCGCAGAGCTCAGCAGCTTTCAACTCATGCAACTTACGAAGAGTCCACACATTGCAGTGGTAACATCGTTCTTCCCAGAGCACCTGGACTACCATGGCTCTATAGATGAATACAAAAATGCCAAGAAAGCTATATGTACATATCAAACAAAGGATGACACCGTCTTCTTTTTTGAAGGATCTGACGGTGCTCTAGATATTGCAAGCACTTCGAAAGGAACAAAAAAGTCATATGCAAAAAGCGATGCAACAGTAGAGATTAACGACACAAAGCTCATCGGTGACCATAACCTCTTAAATATTGCAGGAGCAACAAGTGTTGCTCGAAGCCTAGGAATAGACGACGAGATTATTACAGAAGCTGTAAGAAGTTTTACAGGCCTTCCACATCGTCTGTTTAACCTCGGTACACACCACGATACTCTATGGATAGACGATGCAATCTCAACAACACCAGACTCTACCATTGCAGCAATTGCTGCCACCTCCCCAACGACACTGATTGTAGGAGGGAAAGACCGTGGACTAGATTTCCAGGCGCTCGGTCTGGCCATCGATAATTCTTCTATCAAAACCATCATTGCCATGGGAGAAAGCGGCCCACACATCCTAAAAACAATCACCAACTCAGAAATTAGCACCCATGCCGATAAGACGATGAAAGAGGCTATTGCTCTCGCAAAAGACCAAAAAGGGACCTGTCTGCTCTCCCCTGCCTCACCCAGTTACGATATGTACAAAAGCTACGAGGAAAAAGGAGGTGAATTTGCATCTCTGATCTAAAAACAGCTTGCCCTAGCCATTCCTGAAGAGTAGCCTGCGACAATGTCGATTCGGGAAATGCGAAACATCGTGCAAAATTACGCCCTTATAGCGGGAATGCTCGCCCTAAGCTGGTTTCTATCGAGTCATTTCACGGTAGCCATAAATGGGGCATTTCGAGGGGTATCAGAGCTTGGAGGGACACTATTTATACTCTGTGGCATTGTTATAGTCCTTCTGCTTGGATTTATCATCTATGAGCTGGCAAAACCAACAGCACTACCCTCTTTTGTCCTCGCCATTTTCTTTGGAATAGGCGCAAAAGACATATTATCTATTATTACGAATAACCCAGTCACTCTTACTACTCTTATTGTTATAGGGGCTGTCCTTATCCTGTTCGAAGGAGGACTCGAAACACCATTTAGAAAGTTTAAGACACTAATAGGTCCAATTCTTGCACTGGCCATTGTTGGAACTATTATCAATGCGTTCTTGTTTGCAAAGCTTCTTCCAATGCTCGGAGGAATGTTCGACGTCCACGTGCCAATAGGAGCAGCCATACTTCTTGGGGCCGCCATTGCATCAACAGATCCTGCAGCTATCATTCCAAGTCTACAAACTCTTATCTTCAAAAAAACTCGTGTAAAACACATAGCCATTAGCGAGAGTGCAATTAACGATGTCGTCGGCGCAGTGCTTGTCGGTATATTCCTCACACTATTCCTCGAAAACGGGGAGCCATCAACTGTCATCGATAGCTATCAACTCCTCGTATCAACAGAAAACTTTGGTCGAATTATCAGGACCATTGTCATTGGTACCGGTGTGGGATTCCTCGGATTCTTTATTTTACACATCTGGAACTACTGGAAAGCGCGCGTACAAACAGAAGACGGAACAGATGCTGCACTCTTCATTGCCATTCCAATATTTTGCTACATGCTCGCAAGTCTATTTGGTGGAAGTGGATTCCTTGCAGTTTTCCTCTGCGGACTCTTGTTTCACATGCGGTCTCACTTCCGACACGTAGAGCATTACTTCAACCAAACCATTGAAGGCTTCATGAAACCAATGATCTTCATGCTACTCGGAGCCATGGTCAACATTCACGGACTTGTGCAATACGCAGGTATAGGAATCGCTGCAGGTCTTATCTTTATGTTTGTTTTGCGTCCTCTGATTGTCTTTTCAATGCTACTTCCTTTTGCAAAAACCAAGCAACGCTTTTCTCTATGCGAGATGATTTTCCTTTCTTTTGTTCGTGAAACAGGAGTTATCCCTGCGGTATTGCTCATTACTATTAAACTTAGTGGCATTCCTGGAACAGAAGTTATTATGCCCGTTGGACTATGGGTCATTCTTCTTACTTTGATTATCGAGCCACCACTAACACCACTGCTTGCCTGTAAGCTCGGCATTGCAAAAGAGTTATCATCAACGCCACTACGAAAGCACAGTGGACCTGTAGCTGTCCTCTGCTCTCGGGGATATTCCTTCCCAGAGCGCATGAGCACTGTCGTAAAGTGGGCAGAAGAGCACCATGTAGAAAACATTGCCCTACTTCACTGTCCAGAAGAAAAATACACCACAGCATTTACCGGTGACGTAAAGAAGCGAGCAGATGATCTCTTTAAAAGCATTAATACACATCGCATAAACAACGACCAAAAAGAAATGCATTTCGAATTCCTCTGTGGAAAAGGATTACTCCAGGACAACATAGAGGCAATGGTTGAAAGCGGTGACGTTTCCATTATATTTGTCGGAAGCAAAATGCTCGACTACCGAATGGAAGACGTCAAAAGACTGCAAACACCGTTCTTCTTCATGTCGTAAAGCCTAGCCCTGGCCTACAACAACTTTCGCTGCCCTAATAACTTTACCATTGAGCGCGTATCCATCTTCGAGCACCTGAATAACTGTATCTTTTTCCCCTTCTCCAGCCTGAAGTATTTCATGCTGCTCTGGGTTTACTGCCTGACCCATAGACTCGATCTTTTTTAGTCCTACAGATTCCAAGTCTTTCATTAGCTGTTGTTCTGTGGCCTGTAACCCTTTTACCCAATCGTGATCCTTAAGGTCATCTGGAAGATGGCTAAATGCACGTTGAAAGTTATCGACAGTAGGCAGAAGCTTTTCAATCATTGTTTGCATGGCATACATTCGAATGTCTACTGACTCTTTCTCCATGCGTGCTTTTGCATTTTGAAGATCTGCCTGAGCCCGAGCAGCCATATCCTTTAAGCGATCAATCTCTGTAGTGTCATCCACTACAGTAGCGTCCGCTTCAGTCTCATCTGCCGGCTGTGTATCGTCTTGTTGATTCGTCATAATTGAACCGTATTTTGGTCAATCATACACAAAATCGCAAGCAAATCACTCCATTTCCTACCCCTGCCCCCTATACCCCCTACCCCCTACCCCCTAATCCCTGTACACTCTGACCAATGCTTCTTGCACTCGTTGCTCTTCTCGGCGGATTCGTTCTCCTCGTCAAAGGGGCAGACTGGCTGGTTGAAGGTGCTACGTCTATTGCACAAAGACTGGGCCTCAGTGACCTAATGATTGGACTGACTGTTGTCTCCTTTGGAACATCTGCTCCAGAGCTTATTGTGAATATTATCGCAAGCTTTCAGGACAACGCGGGTATTGCCATTGGTAACGTTGTTGGATCAAACATTTCAAACACGCTACTGATCCTTGGAGTCACAGCAATTATCACTCCCCTTGCTGTACAGAGATCTACCATCATTAAAGAAATTCCATTTACCCTTCTCGCATCACTCACGCTTATCATCATGGCAAACGACATGCTTGTTGATGGATATCCAATATCAGAACTTAGCCGCAGTGATGGACTCGCATTCCTAGGATTCTTCGTCATCTTTATGTACTACACATTTGGGATGAAGAACCCAGAGGTACAAGAAAATGGACACACAAAACCTGACATGTCCTTGTGGAAAGCCTGGGGACTATTTCTTGTAGGCCTCACTGGACTTGCACTTGGAGGAAAGCTAGCCGTTGATGGAGCAATTAGTATTGCGACAATTTTTGGAATGAGCGAAACCCTTATTGGACTTACTATTGTTGCCCTTGGAACATCTCTTCCAGAACTTGCAGCATCTATTGTTGCTGCCAGGAAAGGAAAAGCAGACATCGCCATTGGAAACATTGTTGGATCAAACATCTTCAATATTTTCTGGATCCTTGGACTCTCTGCATTTATCAAGCCTCTACCATTCGAACCGATCATTAACTTCGACCTATCTGTTGTCGTAGCATCAACACTGTTGCTTTTCCTACTCATCCACAATGGACATCTGCATCGCAGACTCTTCTTCTGGTGGAAACAGGAAAAGGACTACATCTTAAACCGCAAAGAAGGAATCGTACTACTCACAGGATATATCCTTTATATCAGCTATATTGTGTATAGAGACTTTACTATGACCTAAAGGTCTTCCAAGGGAGCAACGCACGGAACTTCAGGATCTGCGATACAGTTTTCTGCTGGGGGCTCACCCTTCCACGGACATGTTTTTGAGTAACGACATGCGTCATCGGTAAGCTGCTCTACCTCATAAAGAACCTGTGCACTCCCTGTTGAATTTGTCAGTAATACTTGGTCCATATCTTTAAATACATACTGAAGATCGAATTCCATTTGTGCACCATTCACCCACATAGTCCATCGCTCTATTGGCAGTGGGAATGTGTAATCAAGAGACTCGAAGAATGCTTCTAATGTAAGCCCTGGCTTATGTCGATGCAATACATGTCCAATTTCATCATGAAGATGTAAATGCTGATCATGATATTCACCAACCTCATCATGCGATCCATCGTCCCAGCTCACTCCAGACATGTATTTGGGATCATCAAACCCGATCTTTTCACCATCAGTCCATACAGCAAAGTCTGCATGTGTATGGTTAGGATCCGGGTTTGGCACGTACTGCCGCTCACATGCAGCGAGAAGCAGTACAGGTACCAATAATAATACTCGTTTTGTCATTACTCAGCTACTGCTTCGGAACTAGCTGCGTCTCCTGCTGCTGTATCGCTTCCGTCTCCTCCTGCGTCTTCAACTGCTGCGTCTTCTACTGTTCCCTCATCAACAGGAGCTTCTTCTTCAGCTGGAGCAGTATCTTCCTCCTCTGCTGGTGCCTCTTCTTCCTCTGGAGCCTCGTCCTCTGCTGGAGCAGTATCTTCTGCAGGAGCTGTTCCTTCTTCTACAGTTTCCTCTGCTGGCTCTTCATCTTTATCAACATCTGTTGTAACGGTAAATGTGCATGCAGAGAGCAATGCAACAGTTCCAAATAGTGAGATAAGTTTTTTCATAAATTCTGGGGGTAAGAAATTCATTTGAATATTACGTCAAGAAGCACTTGTCATGCAACGCTAAACTATACTTAGACTTGCCTTGAACTGATATGGCTTGCCATGAGCACAAAGTGCGAATGGTGCCACAGGACAGAATTGAACTGTCGACCTCGGGCTTATGAGTCCCGCGCTCTAACCAACTGAGCTACTGTGGCAGGTCATTTTTTTTCTTATATCTCTCGATAGATTCTAACAGGAGTTTCTTTGCTTCGTCTACTCCATGCCAACCTTTCACCTCTACAGTTTTCCCCTCAAGCTCTTTGTATACCTTAAAGAAATGAGCAATTTCATTGAGATATGGCTCTGCGATATCTTTCATGCTCTTCATTTCTTTGTAGCGAATGTCATTTACAGGGACACAAAGCAGTTTATGGTCTTCCTCTCCATTATCGACAAAGTCGAGAACACCAATAGGACGCACTTCAACAACAATACCAGGCAATGTTGGGAACGTTACAAGGATGAGAGCATCTATAGGATCTCCATCTGTAAATAGCGTCTGAGGGACAAATCCGTAGTCCCCAGGGTAATGCATAGGAGAATACAGCACGCGATCCAGCTTAAAAGCACCGAGTTCTGCGTCATACTCGTACTTATTCTGCGATCCACTAGGAATCTCTACCACAACATTGAATGTGTCGGGCAGATTTGCGCCTGGGGTTAAATCATCTTTAAGATTCATCGGGCGTATAGTATGGGGTATAGTGCCCTTATGTCCACAAATTTACTCTGTCTTCATGGATGGGGCGGATCGAAAGAATCCTTCACAGAGCTCCGTCAGGCCTTAAAAGGCACTGATATCACTCTCTATACTCCAGATCTCCCAGGATTTGGCGATACACCAGAACCGCGCACTGCGATGACTGTAGACGGCTATGCAGACTGGGTTTTGCAGTATATGAAGGAACAAGGCATCAAAAAAGACATATTCCTTCTGGGTCACTCACACGGAGGACGCATTGCTATCAAGCTTGTCACAGAAAAGAATCTAGAGCCTACTCACCTCTTCCTCTGTGCTGCGGCTGGCATTCGTCACCCCAGGCATTTTAAAAGGGCAATAGGACTCATGCTCGCAAAGGGGGGAAAGGTTCTCTTCTCTATTCCAGGTCTTAAAACCCTCGAACCTCTTGGGAAGAAGGTTCTGTATAAACTCGTCCGTGTACACGACTATGAAAAAGCATCAGACGTGATGAGAAAGACACTCATTAAAGTATCAAGTGAAAACCTAAGACCTCACTTAAAAGACATTCATACGCCAACAGACTTATTCTGGGGAACAGATGACGGAATGACATTATTTAATGATGCTAAGATCATGGAGCGAGAAATCCCAAATGCGATTCTTCATCGGTACCCAGGAGTTCGTCATCGTGTCCATCGTGATAAGGCAGAAGAGATTGCACATATAATACAATCACACCTTTAACATATGTCTTATTGGATGATTATCGGCCTCGTTATCGTTGGATGCACCCCCCCTCTTCTAACCCTCTCTACTCTTTGGCAAAAGAAAGAGTGGCGAATAGATCGTTTAAAAGAGCACCTAAGAGCTGAGGGATTTTTTAGGCAACTCTTCGGAATCCTAAGGCCCATCATAGTACTTGGAGCCATCCTCACGAACGTCTCTTGGGGAATTATTGCACTCGCAGCAGTATCAGTTATTCAAATATCACTACGACGACAGCGGCTTCCTGTATGGACCCTAAAGACGATTGTTCTGGTAAGCACCTCTCTTGGAATCACTATTGCAACTGCCTTACTTCTACCAATCGCCACAGTGTACATAGCACTGCCACTTTTTCAGTCAATTCCTCTACTGATCTCCTGGGTACTTTTTCTACCGGTCGACTATACATTAAAAAATCATGTCATGAATCAAGCAACAAAGATTAGGAGCACATACGAAAACCTAACCTTCGTAGGAATCACAGGGAGCGTAGGAAAGACAACAACCAAAGAGATTATTGACCACGTCATGAAAGACAAGAACGTGCTTTGTACTCCCGCTTACGTCAATTCTGAAATGGGCGTTGCGAAATGGCTACTAAAAGAATTACCAAAGCATAACACCGATGAAAAGCTTATTCTTATTGTAGAGATGGGTGCATATCGGATCGGAGAGATTGCAAACCTATGTAAAATTGTGAAGCCAAGCATTGGTGTCATTACCTACATAGGCACACAGCACATTGCACTGTTTGGATCACAAGAAAAATTGCAAAAAGCAAAAGGCGAGCTCTTTGCTGCACTTCCGTCAGATGGACATGCTATTTTCAATGCAGACTCCTCGCTATGCAGAGTTGTTGGACAAAAACTCGACTGCTCTACAACCTCCATTGGAACAGCAAGTCCTTGTGATGTATTAGCACAAGATATAGAAGAAACAGGAGATGGAATACATTTTAGTATAGAAGGACAAAAATACAACGTTCCTCTCCATGGGACACACAACATAACAAATGTACTACTTGCAATAAGTGTTGCTGAACTACTCGAAATGCAAAAATCAGATATCATAAAGAGTCTTAAAACATTTAAGCCGCCAAGCAGCACATTCTCTGTTCAAAAAAAACGTGGAGTAACCCTTTTAGACGACACACACAATGCAAGTCCTGAAAGCTTTAGGGCAGCTATTGCATGGGCAAAGTCTCAACCTGCAAACAATAAAATCCTTCTAACACCAGGTCTCATTGAACTGGGAAATGCCGAAGATAAAATTCACAGAGAACTAGGCACACAGGCATCGGGGATTTTTTCCCGAGTGATCTTTACCGGAAAACATGGGATAGATGCATTTGCAAAGGGGTATACTGGCGAGGTTGAAAGGCTACACAAGCAAACTACGCCTATTCTCAGTGAAGACCTTCTCCTCTGTGTCGGACGCGTGAGTGGCGCAGTCATCAATCGCATCCTTCCATGAAGCCTATACATCATACCTTTGGCCCACACATAACCCTTCCATACCTTTTAGAATCATGGGGACTATTACTCAGTCCATGGAAATGGAGAAAGGGATATGACAGGGAAAAGCTGCGTTCATCCATTCAGTATTGGTTTGATGCAAAATGTTTTCTCTTCTCCTCAGGACGAGAAGGAATGCTTGGACTATTACGTTCACTCGACTTTGAAACTGGTAGCGAGATTATCGTACAAGGATACACATGCGTTGCATTGCCCAATGCTATTCATGCCGCAGGTTACACCCCTATTTTTGTCGATATCGACCCAGGAACACTAAATATACATAGCGGAGACCTTGAAAAAAAGATCACGGCGCGCACAAAAGCCATTATCTGCCAGCATACATTTGGAGTTATTGCCGACACTCAAAAACTCAGAGAGATTTGTGATAAGAATCATATAGTTCTGATCGAAGATCTAGCACACGTTCTACCCGATGTCTCTGGTCCCGATAGTCTAGGCATTAATGCAGACTATATGATGCTAAGTTTTGGACGTGACAAAGCTATTTCTGGAATCTGTGGAGGCGCAATAGTCAGTAAGCATGACATGGTATCTGACGAGCTCGAAGAAGAAGAAGGGCGCGCGAAAGAGATGTCTCTGTGGAGTACGTTCCGCATCCTTCTCTATCCAAGTATTTATGCAATTTCACGAACAGTATACAACATGGGTCTTGGAAAAATTATGCTTGTTGTTTCTCGAAAACTTACCCTTCTTCTGCCTATTATAAACGCAAAAGAAAAAAAGGGTACACAATCGCCAATTCTTAAGAAAATGCCAAATGCATGCGCAGCACTTGCAGGAAGAGAGCTCAAGAATATGCATTCAATAAATAATCACCGCAGAGTGCTCACAAAACTCTACATAGAAGCTGCAGAAAAATATCACTGGGACACCCCAGGAAGTATTTCGCCAGACTTCCCCCTTCAGAAGTTCCCGATCCTAACAGAGGATGCAGATGCAATGCGTATCGCACTGAAGAAACATAATATCTACCTCGATGATGGATGGACTGGCAGCACCGTATGTCCACGCTCCGTACAACTATCAACGACTGGTTATAGTGAAGGAAGTTGCCCAAAAGCTGAAGAGATAGCCGCGAGCATTGTGACACTTCCAACACATATCACCATGACAACGACGCAAGCAAAGCGGTTAATCTCTCACCTACAATCATGAATATCCTTGCAGCAACCAACCCGGCACAGTGGGATACCTTTCTCGCACACCAACAACATCGTCCTTTTCTACAAAGCTGGACTATGGGTGAAGTCTATAAAGATGTCGGTCAAAATCCTCTTAGGCTAGAAGTTCGACACAATAATACTGTCGTTGGTATCTGCCAAGCAACCCTTGTTCCTGCAAGAAGAGGTCGCCATTTATCTATTCCATACGGACCAGTTTTAGACCCAAAGCACAGAAAAGAAGCACTGCCGTTACTAATTGCAGCTTTGAAAGAAGAAGCAAAAAAGCAAAACTGCAGCTTTGTACGCCTCAGTCCTTTTTGGCTAGAAAAAGAAGAAATAGAAGGATCAAAGCCATCCCCAATGCACCTACTTGCCGAACACCTTTGGTACATTCCTCTAATGGAAAATGACCCTTGGGCTGAAAATAAAGAGGGGCCTATGCGAGCCGAAGAAGAAGTTATGATGGAGATGAGAAAGACATCACGCAATCTTGTGCGTCGAGCAACAAAAGACGGCGTCACTATTGTACGATCCACAGATCCTGTAAAAGACCTACCAGGCTTTATAGAGCTCCATGAAGTTACACGAAAACGACATGCCTTCACACCATATACAAATGCATTTTTTGAGGCACAGGTACGTCACTTCACGCAACGTAATGAGTGCACAATGTATCGCGCAATGTACCAAGGAGAACTTATTGCCTGCTCTATTCACATGCATGCATTTGGGGAAACAAGCTACCATCATGGTGCAAGTACCCATAAGCATTCAAAGGTCCCCGCAAGTTACCTCCTTCAATGGACAGCCATTACCGATGCAATTAAAAGGGGCGACCGCGTCTATAACTTCTGGGGTATCTCACCCGAGGGTGTAAAGAACCACCCCTTTGCAGGAGTACGAACATTTAAAACAGGCTTTGGCGGAAGAGTCCTAGAAGTTTCCCATGCAATGGACGTTCCCGTAAATTCACGGTACCATTTAACGCGCGCCTTCGAAACACTCCGCAAGTGGCGTCGCGGTTTCTAACTCCTGATTATGTCTAAAAAGCCAAGCGATAAAGGCCAGCTCGAAACAATTATCTGGCACCTCGAACGTATGGACAAGCGAGACCGTATGCGTACATGGGGAAGTTTCTTCAAAGGGCTCTTAAGTATTATCCCTGTATTAGCATTTATTTGGGGCGCATGGTACTTCTCCCAGCATGGAGACGAGATACTAGCCAAAATTGCAAAACAGGCAGCAGAGCAAGCTGCAGAGGTAACAAGGCAAGGAACAAACTCTTTATTTGACCAGATTAAAAATCTGCAACCGTAACGGAAAAGGCCCCAATGACTACTGTCTAACCATGGAGAGGAGATCTTCATTTGAGGTTGTCGACTTCATGACGAAGCTCGGCATATGCAGGAATTGCGATCGTTCAAATTTCTTATCTGGTGATGTAGAAAGCCCAAGAAGGTATCCCATTTGCTCTGCATTTTTTGCAATACGGTCATTAACACCTCCCAATGGATACGCGATAGAGAAGACATCTCTCTTAATCATCTCTTGTAAGATTTTTCTGCTCTGCCCTAGTTCTAGCTCTACCTGAGCATTAGTAAGAGACCTTAGATCATCCCCTGTATGCCCATTACTTTGAATATCATGTCCATTAGCAAGAAGTGTTAGCACTTGCTTCTGATCTATTCCATCTGGTCCAAGTGTTGATGTCTGCAAGAATAATGTCGCATTCACTCCACTTGCACGAAGAACATCAGACACCTCACGGACATTGTCTTTCGAAATATCTGACACTGCAATGACTACAGAGTTTGGATTCATACGAACATCACGTTCTTCCTGCTTTAGTAGCAACTCGTACATATCTTTCATAGTCCAAAGGGTAAACCCCGCATCCTTCAAGGCATCTATATGTCCGGGCATAGCATTCATAACACCTTCATTCGCAAGTCTGTAGTGCACAATGGGCAATGAATACGTATTCTGCCTCACTAGGAACTTTGGCAAGAATAGTGTCAAATACTGCACAGCAACATATCCATCACTTTCTCCAAATGGAATGCGAGCCCATACATCATCAACAGAAAGCGGTCGGACAAACGTCTGACTTGAAAGCTCTCCAAGCTGTTCACTCGCTGAGTCTGGATCTTTACGAACATTCAAAAAAGCAAAATCAACAAAGTACATACCGTCATATTTCTTCTTTTCTATGGCAAGCTGGTCTTCCGATACAATTTTACTGATGTACCGAGAAGCAACGAATCCTTCTTTTTCACCGATAAGAATCTTTGCCCATCCTGCGTTTACAAATTCAACAACCTCAACACTATCACCCTGGTCCAGCGTTGCGATCTGAGCTGCAACCACCTGTGGTGCCGCGCGAACATTAAGAAATGCATTCGTCACTCTAAATGTATTTTTAGAGTCATCAGTCGCTGCACGAATTGCATTGAATTTGCGCATAGTACCAATATCGAGGACTGGAGGCTCCTGAGAAGTATCAACGTCTTCTCCATCTACTTCTAGTCTTGGAATAAATGCACCAGTACCATTACTTGCAAGATCTTTCATGCGAGCAAGGTCGTCTGCTGTAAAAGTAAATTCATCCGCTTGTGGAATCTCTGCAGGCTCCTTACCTCCACATCCAACAAAGAGAATTCCAAAGGAAGCAATAAGCAAAAATGTAACAATAGGACGAGGTGCAGTATTAGATCGGCGGGCGGAGCGGTAGTAAGCCATGATTACATGCGGTCAGGAACAGAAATAGTAAGAATGTCTGCCCCCGTCTTTAAAACGTCAGCAGTAAGGTTGGTCAAATGAACACGAAAAGACCTGGCTGGTTCATCTGCCTTTAAGATAGGATCTTCATTATAAAATGAGTTGTAATCCCTACAGAGCTCGTATAAATAATTGGCTAGTATATGCGGCATACTGCTCCTTTGCATATCGTGCAGAACACCGGAGAATTGTAATAAAGTATTTAAGACCAAGCGCTCTTTTGTTGAGAGTGAATCGATACTCTCTATCCCCTCAAGTCCTCCAGCCTTTTCAACAATAGACTTCGCCCTTGCATGTGTGTATTGCAAATACGGCGCGCTATTTCCGTCGAAACTAAGAGCCTTGTCCCAATCAAAAATCATATCCATCTTTCTGTTCTGACTAAGGACTCCATACACAACGGCACCTTGCCCCATTATCTCTGCAAGCTGATCAACATCGTCCGTTTGGATTTTTTCTCCATGCTCATTAATAACAATCAACGCTCTTTTATGTGCTTCATCTAATACATCTTGAAGTTTTAAAATATTTCCCTTTCGGGTGCTCATACTCTTGTCCGCAAAACTCATGCGGCCAAAGACCACATGCTCAAGCCTTGGAAGGTCCCATCCCAGCTTCTCTACAGTGGCAAATAATTGCTTAAAATGTAAAGACTGAGCCACATCTACAACATAAGAGATCGCCTGCGGTTTGATCGTAGAAACACGATAGAGGATGGTCGCGAGATCCCGAGTAAGGTAAATAGTGGCTCCGTCAGCCTTAACAACAATTGCGGGAGGCATATTGCTCTCCTCTGAAAATTCAACAATAAGGGCACCGCCCTCTCCTTCTATAAACACTCCTTTCTCTTTTCCTTCATTAATAACTGGTTGCATTTTATCTTCGTAAAAGCTTTCTCCTTGCGTGTAATCAAACGTGATATGCAAGCGGTCATACAGTGTCTGCATTTCCTGCATAGTTATATCGACGACACTCTGCCAAAACTTTCGAAGGTCTGGATCCCCTTCTTCAAGTTTTCTGAATGCCTCGCGTCCTGCATCTTCAAGTGTAGGATCATTCTCTACCTCCTTATGAAAGCGAACATATAGCTCAAGGAGATCATCGAGTGTGCATACGTCGACAGGTTTCTCTCCCCACTTCTCTAGTGCCACCGCTAGCTTTCCAAACTGTGTTCCCCAGTCACCTAAGTGATTAATAGTAACAGTGTTATACCCAAGATGTCGGCTAACATTAGCCAAGGACTGGCCGATAACAGTCGACAAGATGTGATGCACACCAAGAGGCTTTGCGATGTTTGGTTGTGAGTACTCGATAATGACCGGTGCCTCGTTCTCCCTTTTTACTTTCGCAGTGCATGCACTACGGACAGTACCAAGAGTTCGAATAAGGGCATCTGTTGTCAGCCAAATATTTACGTAACCAGGACCAGCAACTTCCGCCTTTTCAATATCACTTTCTGCAGATAATACTTCGACCAATCGGTCTGCAATCTCGCGAGGACTCTTTCCGGCTTTTTTTGCACACTGTAAGGCAACAGGAGTTGCTGCATCACCATGAGATGGGTCTTGTGGTCGTTCCCATTTCACCTCCACGTCCACGACTCCAAACGTCTCTGCGAGAGCGCTTTGTGCCGAGTCTGAAAGGGTGGAAAACATGGTATAAAAATCAAGCTTGTGAACAAAACTGATACTCAAAATTATGAGCTAACTGTAGCAGTTATATACGGAGTTGCCACTTGTAAACAATATTTGATCTTGCATACATTAATTCAACATGTTTTGAACACATTTTGTATGCACAATCGTCCACCCCATACAGTGGGCAATATTGTTGTTCAAGAGATGTTTGACTGAACTCTATTGTTATTCAAGGCAAAAAACGCTAAAATAGTATGATGAATCGGCAAAATACTGCAATTCTGGCACTCCTCATCCCCTGTCTTCTACTCACTTCCTGTGGAGGTGAAAATGTGGAGGAAGTAACGGATGTTAGTGGTGCAAAAAGCGGTATTTTTATTATGAATTTAATCTCGAATCATATATTCACATTCACAAGGCCAAGTGCAACTATCGGGGTCTATGCTGGAATATATACATCACAAGGTGTACTACTCCCTGTTATCACTGCACAAAAGGGATTTGAATCTATATCTAAAATATTGGCAGGTTATGCGCAGGCGAACACTGATGAGAATTTTACTATTCTCCGTGAAATAGGAGATGTCCTTCAGGTAGACATTGTCGATCTTCTTAATAGAAGTAATAACCGTGTGCAAACAATCGATAACTACACACAGTCTTTGCGTAATACAGGAATTCTTACCGAAAGAAAGATTAACGAACTGACTGCAACGTATGACAATCTCACAACAAAACGTAAGGCAGAGCGTAAAACAGCAAGAGATATCGATCGAAACCTAAATACTGCACTCAAAGACCAGGATTACAGTGCAGCAAGTACATATGAAGAAGAGCTTGCGTATGCAAACTCTGCATTGGCAGAGACAACGACAAAAGAAAAGCAGGCAAAGGACATGATCGACAGAATGGAAGGGCTATACGATATAACAGGAGATAGGCTTCAAGCAGTAGAAACCAACCGAGAGATCCTTATTGCAGGACTTCGCGTTATAAATGTACCAGGAATCTTTGACTTCAATATCCTTGAAAAGGGTAAATCTTGGAAGAAAAGAGGTACTGAGGACATATTTGGTAAAAAGAGGTAAAGAGGTCACGGAGTATGAAATACAAGTCTGTTGTTGTTAGAATAGGCTATTTGTGCTATAATTAAGGGATTTAATGGATTCAAATACCCCTCCAAAAAAGGCTGGTAATCAATCAATTTTGATTCAAGCAATTGATGACCTTCTCGGTCTTCATAAAAAAGCTGCACGTGCATTAGATGCTGCACAAAAAAGAGACCTATCGGATGAAGAAAGAATGGCTATTGGGCACTACGAAGAGGGCCTACAAAAAACTTTGGACCTCATTGCACCTGCAGGAATGGAAGTGCGTAATACAGAACTATTACTGAACGACCAATACGCACGAACACTATACGTCTATAACTGGCCAAACTACATCTATCCGAACTGGCTGTCACAGATGATCAACTTTGATGCCCAAATGGACATCTCTCAGTTCATCTACCCGACAACAAACAAGGCAATCATGAAAATGCTTCGAAAGAAGGTAGCAGAAATGCGATCGAGTATTCGAATTTTAGAACAACGTGGAATTGTACGAGACCCAACCCTTGAAGCAGCCCTTCAAGATGCTGAAGAACTTCGAGACCTTTTGGCTCGTGGGCGAGAAAAGCTCTACCAGTTTGGTATGTATGTCACTATCTACGCAGATGATGAAGAGAAGCTAAAGAAGCTACAAACAGATGTAGAATCATTGATGGGAGGAAAGCTTGTACTCAGTAAAGCAGCATTCTTCCAGATGGAACATGGATGGGTCTCCTCTCTTCCTCTTGGAATTGATGAACTAGAGATCAACCGAAATATGAACACATCACCGATAGCGACTAGCTTTCCGTTCAGCTCATCAGACCTTACAGATGACCACGGTATCCTCTACGGAATTAATCGTCACAATGACTCACTCGTGATCTTTGATAGGTTCGACCTACCAAATGCAAACGCTACTGTATTTGCGACATCTGGTGCTGGTAAATCTTTCACGGTAAAGCTTGAAATCCTCCGTGCAATGATGTTTGGAACTGATGTCTTCGTTATTGACCCGGAAAATGAATACGTCGACCTGTGTAAAACTGTCGGTGGTACATACATTCCTCTGTCACTACAGAGCTCGTTCCGTATCAACCCATTCGACCTTCCAAAAGCTGTACGTGATGACTCACAAACGGGAGAAACACTGAGAGCTGCAATTATTACTCTGCATGGACTCTTCAAGATTATGCTTGGAACGCTTACTCCTTCTGAAGATGGAATCTTAGACAAAGCAATCCTAGACACCTATGCCCTCAAAGGAATTCACCTCACAACAGAAGAGCCAGGAGGCATGGAGCCTCCAACCATGCACGAACTTGTAGACGTACTTATGACTACTGATGGTGGGGAAAACATGGGACGAACACTACAGAAATACACGGAAGGTAGCTTTGCAGGTCTCTTTAACCAGCAGACCAATGTGGAAGTAGACAATCAAATTGTAGTCTTCCAGATCCGTGACCTTGAAGATCAATTGCGTCCTATTGCGATGTATATAGTGCTTAACTTCCTTTGGAACCGAATTCGCGCAGAACTAAAGAGACGCTTCTTGGTTATTGATGAGGCATGGAACCTTATGCAATACGACGACTCAGCTAGGTTCCTCTACGGACTCATTAAGCGTGCTCGTAAGTATTACCTTGGAGTCACGACTATTACGCAAGACGTCGAAGACTTTATTAACAGTCCATACGGAAAGCCAATTATTACGAATGCATCGTTACAGATTCTCTTGAAGCAATCCCCGACCGCTGTCGACAACTTACAGAAGCTGTTCTACCTCACCGATGGTGAGAAGTACCTTCTTCTGAACTCAGACGTAGGTCAAGGACTCTTCTTTGCAGGAAACAAGCACGTTGCTATCCAGATTGTCGCGAGCCCACAAGAGGAGCAGATTATTACAACAAACCCGGAAGAAGTGTTGGCTATTCGCAAAGCAAAAGAACGACAGGACGAAGCAAAGCGCAAGGGTGAAGAACTCATCCCGAAGGGTGTTGATGCATCGGGAAATGTCGATTCTCAAAAGGCAGAATTAGAAAAGCAGGAAGCAAAAGACATTGAAGAGAAAGAGGCTGATCTTCGTCGAGAAAACGAAAAAGCAAACGAGGTAACAGAAGAAAAGCAGCATGAAATTACAGAAGATGTAGACACTCCAGCTGCTGAAGTTTTGCCAGAAGAAGCAACAGCAGAAACAGAAAACAATGAAGAAATACTACCAATCGACAATGTGCCGAGTGAGGAAGAGGTTCTTCCTATCGATGATGTACCAACTGAGAAAAAAGAAGATGGCCCACAAGGCTATCCGGATTCAACAATGAGTCAGGCAACGAGCGATGAGCCTAATCCTCAATAACCTTCCACCGTACTTCCGGTTTTAGCTTTCCTTGCAATGCAAACCCAGCAGCTTTTTTATGGCCACCGCCATCAAATTTGGAAGCCATTTCAGCGACATCAACATCATCTCTTAGGGTACGAAGGGACCCTTTTACTTTTCCATCACGCTCACTCAATATCATTGAGAAGCGCATACCAGGGACAGCATTGAGGTAATCAATTGCACCAGTTAGCTCGCTGTAATGAGCACCCGTTGCTGCGAAGTCCCCTTTTGTAACGGCAGAGATTGCTCCTCCTTCATCAGTAAGAGAAATCTTCTCGAGCAATCGACCCCAGAGTTTTAACGTACTAAGTTTTGCAGTGCGAAAGACAGAATTAATAATGACTTGTTGCTGTGCCCCTGCTCTAAGTAGCCGTGCAACGGTGCGATACACCTGGACAGTCGTATTACTATGGAGAAGCCCTCCGGTGTCCGTATATACACCTGTCAGTAAGCATGTCGCAACCTCAGGAGTAATCTTCCAGCCAGCAATATCTGCAATATCTGCGACAATCTCGCAAGCAGATGCCGCATTGGCATCGATAAGATTGATAGATGCAAAATTTGTATTGGTTGGATGATGATCAATATTGATAGAAGATGTCGTTTCTGAAAACAATTCCGGGTGTGAGTCCATAAGCCCTGTAAGCTTTGGCTCCGCAGAGTCAACAAATACCACAGTGTCACCTTTCTGCAGAGAGCAACTATGCTGAATACGTTTGACGCCGTATAAGAAATCGAATGTCTCTGGAGAAGGATCTTTACAATAAAACAGTACTGTCTTTTCTGGATATGCATCCTCAAGCATTTGACCGAGTCCAAGCAAAGATCCAATAGCATCTCCATCTGGATTAGCATGACAAAAAACAAGAATGCGAGATGCCTTGGATAGGACATCAATTGCACCACGAACGGTTTCACGTTTCAACATAAGGGTATGAGGATATCCCTTTTCTGCAAGAAGCAGAAAGATCATCTATTGCGCATGATCCGTTTCGATTTATGACACTAAAAAGAGGGGTCTAGTTGTCACCACCCTCTTCCGCTCCACGTAGCAGATTGTCCATCCGTCCTCCGGTATCGACACGGTCATCAATACGAAATCGAATTTCAGGAATTTTCTTCCGATAGATAGCTCCCATTTTTGTTTTTATCTCTTTTGTTCTCTTTTCGAGAAATTGCAAAGCATGCTCTGGCTCCTGAAGCGCACTGAAGTAAATTGTTGCATAGGAAAAGTCATCGGAGACAATAACTTCTGTTATAGAAAGCATCCCACACTTTGGTGGACAGTTCTGCAATACAGGGGCAACAACCTCTCGTACAACCGAAGCCAACATTTTTGGACGCTTAGACATATACTCAGGTAGTATAGCGGATACACGCTCATATGTTGCCAATATCAGTCATCTTCGCAGGCACACCAGAATTCGCAGTTCCAGCCCTGCAAGCACTTATTGATGACCCGGATATCAGCGTAAAAATGGTCGTTACACAGCCAGACATGCCAGTAGGACGAAAACAGGAAGTACTCCCTACTCCTGTAAAAAAAGCGGCTCTCAAGGCAGGTATAGAAGTATTCCAACCCAAAGACATCAGTACAGATTTTCCAGATATCGAGCATGACTTCCTCGTTGTTGTTGCCTATGGCCAACTGGTGAAGCAAAATGTTTTAGATGCGCCAAAGATAGCAGCGCTTAATGTGCACGGTTCCCTCCTTCCTCAGTGGCGAGGGGCTAGTCCTATGCAACACACCTTACTTCATGGAGACGCAACAACAGGAATAACTATTCAACGTATGGTTCGGAAGCTTGATGCCGGTCCTATACTTGGAAAAGTTGAACATGTAGTAAAAGACAGAGAAACAATATCCTCATTGCACGACTCTCTTTCAGTCATTGGAACGCAACTTCTTATAGATATCATCAAAAACCCACCTGAAGAAAAGGATCAAGATGAAACAGGGGTAAGCATGTGTCACAAGCTCAGCAGAGAAAGTGGGGCAGTAGACCCGAAAACTATGACTGCTATTGAAATCGACAGAGCTGTTCGTGCACTGGTCCCATGGCCAGGTGTGAAGTGTGGTGTCGGAGGAGCAGAGGTAAAACTTCTAGAGACACAACTAGAGCCAACTGAAGATTCTATAGAACTACCATGTAAAGATTCAGTCCTGCACATCATCAAATTACAACCACCAGGCAAGACTGCAATGTCAGGAGCAGACTTTATGCGAGGAAGAACATAAACAGCTATACTACTGGCAACTCCTTCCTTACCCTCATGTTTTCAAGACTGATTAGCGTACTTGTAATTACAAGTATTCCACTCACAGTTATCGCACAAGGCATTACAACCAACGACGATGTTGATGGTGATGGGCTTTTAAACTCAGAAGAAGATAAAAACGGAGACGGCATCGTAAACTCTGGAGAAACAGATCCGTTTAATGCAGACACAGACGGAGGAGGAGAAGCTGATGGATCAGAAATACAAAATAAGAGAGACCCCTTCGACCGGTCCGACGATATGACATACGACCTTGATACCGATGGTCTTACTAATGGACAAGAGGACTTAATCGGCACAGACAGAGCAAACCCCGACTCCGATAGCGATTCCTTAAACGACAAAGACGATCCTTTTCCACTCGACCCACGGTATACAAAAGACACAGACAAGGACGGGCTACCAGATGCCTACGAGGATGCAAATGGCCTGCAAAAAGAGGTGCGAGCTGACGCTGCAGATGACCCAGATGAAGATGGTCTAAACAACCTACAAGAATTCATCGAAGGAACAGACATTGCTGATGCCGACACCGATAGCGACGGAGAGATTGACGGAGAAGAGGTGGAAGACGGAGAAGATCCTCTTGAAAACCCATGTCTGTATCATGCAGGACCAACAGAAGTATTACACGACCTTGAAGGCCACTGGAGCGAGTCGTACGTTAACGCTCTACAGGAAACAAAAATAGGGATGGATGGTCCGCGTATCATCAAAGGGTATACCTATGCAGATGGAGATCTCTTCAGGCCAAACCAAGAAATCAGTCGCTACGAACTTTTAAAAATTGCGCTACTGAGCAGTTGCGTCATTCCAAGCGTCTTAGTCGATACAGGAGAATTCACTTTCCCCGATGTTCGAAGAGTCAGTCGGTCTCGGGAATCCGATGATGCTATTTTAAAGAGACGTATTATTTATACCGCATACGAACTCGGAATTGTTGATGGATACCCTGACGGAAATTTCAAACCAGATGCACCTATTAATAGGGCAGAGGCACTAAAAATATTATTCCTCGCAACAGACCTTCCCCCATTCGACGAAGAAGAATACTCCAATATCTTTACGGATGTCACAGAACTTGATTGGTTCTCTGAATATGTGCACGACGCACTGAGCTATGCCTTTGTAGAAGGGTATGAAGATAGCACATTCCGACCTGGACGAAACATCTCCAGAGCAGAAGCCTCTAAGCTTGTACTCTATATGATGATTAGTAATCCACGAGTCAACGGATACATAGTACCTGTAGAAGATATTGAATTATAAACAGTACAGGATTCAAAAGATGTACAAGATGTACAAGAATCACAGGATACAATAGAAGGAGCCAGAGAAGTTATCACTCCTTTGACTCCTTTGAATCCTGTGACTCTTTTCACTCCTTTTATATGTGTGCTTTCATTTCCTGGAAAGCATCGATGAACTTATCGAGGTCTTCAGAGTCGAACATAATAGTAATCTTCTGACCACCACGAGACTTCTCTGATAGCTTGAAGAACTTACCGTTATCACTCTTCTTCAAGTCGACGTAGAATGTACGCTGACGTGCGTGAATAGTAACAGAGTGTACTTCATCTGCGTAACTACGGTTACTACCTCCAGCGCCCCCCCCACTACGTGGTGGACGACTAGGTGCTGCAGACCGTGGAGCGGCTGCAGGCTTTTTGGGCATTTCTTCTCCTGAGATGCCGTCTCCTGCGAGATCAGCCATTGGATCGAACATAATTAAATGTGGAAAGTATATAAATCGCCTTACCCTCTGCTTTCTGGATCATTCCTTGGTTTCTCCCTCGGCATTCTCCGATCGCTTTACGTTAAAGGCGCAAAAAGGATACTTGGCTCACCGACTGCTTTCCAGTCATTTTGACCTCCAAATTGCTGCATTTGCTCTGTGATGACGAAATCTTTATCTGTCATCGAATCTGCATACGATACTCCAAGCTGCTCTGTCATCCGTTTTGCTGTATCTGGCATAATTGGGAGCAGCATCAGTGCGATGTGACGCAACGATTCTGCAAATCGTGACAGAAGTACTACTTTCTCCTCTCCTTCTAGTGTCCATGGCTTTGTTGTATCGATAGCTGCATTGAGCACATCAACAAGTTTCATAGCTTGGGCGACACTGCTGTGAATATCAAACGCATCCATAGATGCTGCAAATTCCTTCCAGCCTTCTGCTGCTTGCTCTTTATCTGATGGTGAATCTGGAACAGTCACTTCCCCACCCTCTTTTTGAAGTAAGACAAGAACTCGATTTAATAAGTTACCCATAGCATTGCGGAGCTTTGCATCATAAAGTTTTTCAAAACGATCCCACGAGAAGTCTCCATCGTTACCAACCGGAATCTCGTGACTCAGGAAGAATCGAATAGGATCTGGGTTACCAGCAAACTTTTCAAGGACATCACTCGGCTTCACAACATTACCGAGCGACTTACTCATCTTGCCCCCTTCTGATGTTAAAAACCCGTGAATCAAAAGCTGGTCCGGGATACGAACACCTGCAGCCCTGAGCATACTTGGCCAAATGAGTGCATGGAACCGTGCAATATCTTTTCCAATGACATGCGTTACCGTTGCGTCATCCCAAAATGATTTATCTTCATGGTCTGTAAAAAACCCGAGTCCTGAAATATAATTTGTTAGCGCATCACACCACACATACATCGTTTGGTTATCATTACTCGGCACTGGAACACCCCACGTAAGCGATGACCTAGGTCGAGAGAACGACACATCTTCAAGCCCCTGCTCAATAAGAGACAATGTTTCTTTCTCGCGTGATGATGGAATAATTCGGTATGTTTCTCCGTCCCAATCTGCCGTTAAAAGCTTCTTTAGATTCTGTGTGTCTTTACTCATCAAGAAGAAAAAGTTCTCTTCTGTGACTTCTTCAGGTGCCACTTTATGATTTGGACAAATACCATCTTCCAGATCTCTCTCGGTCATAAAACGCTCACACCCACTACAGTAAAGCCCTGTATAACTTCGCTTCTCAAGCATCTTTGCCTCCTCCAGCTTTGTCCATAATGCCTGCACTGTTGGCCAGTGCTGCTTTTGGTCTGACGTTCGAATGAACATGTCGTAACTAATGTTGAGCTCTGTATACAACGTTTCAAACAACTCTACATTCTTGTCCACCAAATCCTGAGGTGTCACCCTCTCTTTTTCCGCTGTGCGTTGTATCTTTGTGCCGTGCTCATCTGTTCCTATCTGGAAACGGACAGCATCTCCACGAAGTCTAAACCACCTCGCCATAACATCTGCAAGAACCTTCTCCAAAACATGTCCCATATGAGGGGCTGCATTTGGATAATCGATAGCGGTTGTGACGTACTGTCGAGACATAGACAAAGCATAGCAAAAAACCACTACCAACTACCATGCGTTCTTCAGAGTTTCTATACGCAAAAGCCCGATCCTCCTGTCGACATCTGAATGAGCTCACATATCCATTTTACAATACTATATCCCGTAATACTCAGTACAATACCGACAACAGCGTATCCAACGATCTTTTTTGCATCCTCTTTTCCTTGATCATTTCCAAATGAAGCAGTCATTTTGACAGAAGCCCACAACACAGCAATAACGGCAATTCCACCAACAAGAGGGATAATAATGGCATCAATAACACGAACGGCAAGCTGAGCAACATACATCTTTCCGCTTCCACATGCGGTCCCAAGTGCATCGCAATAGATTCCCCAGGCATCCTGAGCGAATGCTGTTTCAACGGTTGCCTGCAATAGTCTGACTATAATATTCATTAAAATCCGAGGTTAACAGTTGCCTGTACCAGTGCATATGCCAAGTTAATAGTCAGTGCGCCTCCAATAGTCCACACCAGCCCCTTCTTTACAGAATCCAACTCAGACTGTTGACCACGAGCAATAACGAGCTTGAATCCATAGAAAAGCATCATAAGAGCAAAGACTCCATTGAAGATAAACAACATAGAATCTATCATCACTCTCATGATTTCCAAATGCGGTGACACCGGAGCGACGCCCGCTGTTTGCACCACAACGAATGAAATAATAGCTTGTGAAGACAGTGCCAAAGCAAAACCAGCAAGCGCAAAGAAGACAGACTTCTTTCCTTTTTCAAGGGTAGACTCATTTCCAAAGTTCATCAGCATAAATGCACCACCAATAACAACAAACAGTACAGATAGCCCCGATACAATTTCTACAAGAATATATGCAGTATTCTCGATAAAGATCGAAAGGTTCGATGTTGGATCACAATCGATACCAACAAACGGGCACGCTGCAGCAACGCGAGGAACCATTCCTAATGCCAACGAGAGAAGTGTATTAATCATTATACAAAGAAGATGTCATTCAAAGTTCGAAGGAAGAATCCTGCAAACTCTACGATAATCAAACCAATGATAGCCCAGGTGATAATTCCTTTACCAGTACTACGCTTTCCGCCATCCGAACCAGAGATCAAAATAAAGAAGCTACCAATCAAAATCCATAGCACACAGAACCCAACCGAGATGACCCGAAGAAGTCCCCATGCATTGTTAAAGTAATTAATAAATGTCTGCACAGCACCAGATGCTCCGGTTCCTCCTTGGACTGGGATACGGTCTAGGCTGCCAAGCGGTGCAAGTAAAGGAACACACGGGTCCCCAGCCTTACACGCACCTTTCGGTGCTGGGTCAGAAGACTTCTTTGGCTTACCAGACGCTCCACCACCACCTGTAGTAGTAGACCCTCCTCCGCCTCCAATGATTCCACCAACTACAGTACCACCACCAACTGTTCCTCCTTGGAATCCTCCTGTAATACCAAAACCACCAAAGGTTCCTCCTCCAAGTGTTCCTCCTCCTGAAGTTCCACCAGAAGTTCCTCCACTCGTCCCACCTGTAGTTCCACCAGTTGTTCCTGTACTTCCGGTAGAGCTAAAGCCGAAGCTTGAAACCTGTGTAGAAGATCTGGCATTAGAAATTTGTGATGAGTTGAATGCACTTGAAACTTGTGCCGAGCTAAATGCACTAGAGAGTTGTACAGAGCTAAACGCACTAGAGAGTTGTACAGAGCTAAAGGCGCTTGAGAGTTGTGTTGAACTAAAGGCACTTGAAAGTTGTTGTGAACTAAAGGCGCTTGAAAGTTGTTGTGAACTGAATGCACTTGAAAGCTGCACAGAACTAAAGGCGCTTGAGAGTTGTGTTGAACTAAAGGCGCTTGAGATTGGTTCTGAACTGAATGCACTTGAAATCGGTTGTGAGCTAAACGCTGTTGAGATTGGTTGTGAACTGAAAGCGCTCGAGATAGGTTGTGAGCTAAATGCAGTTGAGATTGGTTGTGAACTGAATGCAGTTGAGATTGTTATTGAGGAAAAAATCTCATGTGAGCTATTCGGATCATGAGTAGCAATGATCACGCTTCCCTCTAACCCCTTATAGGCGTCATGAATCTCCGTAGAATTACCACCAAGCACGATAAGAACTCCCATCGCCACGAAGGTGAGTCCTACATTTATAATGGTGTCTTTGTGTTTAAGCATCATAGTATTATAGCAGAAAAACACTCTTCCTTCGAGCATACGACCCAGAATTGTAAAGATTACATGACAAAATGATAGTATTAGAAGACATTACCAGTCATACATCAAGTCCTCTCTGAGTGAACGAGCATTCGCTTGCATCAAAGCCTGAATATCCGTAGGATTTCGGCAATGCGGATGTAGCTCAGTTGGCTAGAGCGTCGCCTTGCCATGGCGAAGGTCGCGAGTTCGAATCTCGTCATCCGCTCCATTTATAACCCATAAAACGCTACAGCATTCTTTGTCGTGGCTATATCAACTTCTTCAAGTGAAATATTTTTCACCTCAGCAATACACTCTGCAACTTCGATGACGTGTGCAGGCTCGTTCCTCTTTCCCCTCTTCGAGTTTGGCGCCAAGTACGGGGCGTCTGTTTCAATCATCATCTGATCCAGTGGGCACCTTGCTATCGTATTTCTGATGTCATCTGATTTTGGATACGTTGCAATACCCGTAAAGCTAAACAGATACCCCATTTCAATAAGCTCTTTGCAATCCTCCCACTTCTCTGTGTTACAATGTAACACAAGACTCTTTGGACGAAGTTCTCTGATAATCGGCATCATGTCTTCGATCGATTCTCTATTATGGACGACAATCGGTAGTCCAAGTTCTTTCGCAATTTCAATCTGCTCTCGAAATACTCTCAGCTGATCTTCTTTAGGGCTATTCATATAATGATAATCCAATCCAATCTCCCCGATTGCTACTACTTTTTTTGATGACGCTACGAGTGTACGCATAAGAGGTGCGGACTGATCATCCCAGTCTTTTGCATTATGTGGATGCACTCCTACTGTACAAAAAACTTGATCATACTTTTCAGCTATTGCTAAACACAAATCCCCTTCATCTAGTGAGTCTGCAATTGTAACCATGCGGTCTATGCCGACAGCATTTGCACGTGCAATAACCTCTTCGAGGTCAGAAGAAAACTGTGGATCTGCCAAATGACAATGTGAATCAATCATCTTGTTGCATCATACATGTTTGTTGGTAGACTACGGTAGTTCGTCGTCCGCAATTTGCGTTTCTTGTGACGAAATTATATATGACCGCACTTCTCATTACTCTTCGGGAAACCTTAGAAGCATCTCTGATTGTTGGAATCATGCTCGCGTTTTTGCATCGCACCCAAAACAGAGACCGAAACCCTATCATTTGGGCAGGGGTCGCTGCTGGAATCCTTACCTCTGTCGTTGTTGCGTTCTTTATTATGCAATTCTCTGGCAGCTTCACTGGAAGAGCGGAAAAGATCTACGAAGGCATCACGATGCTCGTCGCAGGCGGTCTTATTACATGGATGGTGGTGTGGCTTGCTATGCAACGAAAGTCTATGAAGCAAGCTTTAGAACACAAGATTGCGATTCACCTAGAAACTGGAGCCCTCATTAGCCTATTCCTCCTAGTCTATACATCTATCCTTCGCGAAGGAATCGAAACCGTTATCTTCTTGCAAGCTGCGGTAATGCAGTCTGAAAATGCCGTATCGCACGTTGGCGCAATTACCGGAATGATCCTAGCCGTCAGTGCTGCGTGGCTTCTTATGAGGGGAATGCTTCGGTGGTTCTCTCTTTCCAGATTCTTCACTTTTACAGGAATCCTACTCATGTTCTTCGCCGCAGGCCTTATCGCCCATGGCATACACGAGCTGCAAGAGGCAGGAATAATTCCAATACTGATAGAGCATGTCTGGGACATTAATGCCGTTATCGATGAAAAAGCAGCATTTGGCAGCCTCCTCAAGGGTGTATTTGGATATAACGGAAATCCTAGTTTAATAGAAGCTATGGGCTACATAGTCTATTTATCGTGTGTTTCAATGCTCTGGAGAAGGAAAAATGCATAGAAATGCAGTATAAGGCAGTAGTAATACAGAAAAGAATCCATTATAGTTTGCCGTGTATTCTGGGTCGGTAGCTCAGTGGTAGAGCAGTAGGCTTTTAACCTATTGGCCGTGGGTTCAAATCCCACCCGACCCACCATTCTAAAAATTTCTATGAAGATAGCACTTGTCCACGAACTGCTCACAATGCGCGGCGGTGCCGAGAGGGTGTTTAAGGTGCTTGCAGACATGTACCCCGAAGCACCTATCTACACGCTACTCTATGACGAGAAGAAAATGGGAGACTGGTTTCCAAAAGAAAGAGTACGAGTAGCAAAGCCCCCTACTCCCTACTCCCTACTCCCAACCCCCTATCGCTATAACCACCACCTCTACCTAAAACATTTTCCACGCATGGTCGAGAGCTGGGACTTTTCCGAGTTTGATACGGTCATCTCTTCAAGCTCTGCATTTGCACATGGCATCATCACCAACGGAAACCCAAAGCACATTAGTTTTATAAACGCACCTGCCAGGTACCTCTGGGACAGAACACATGACGTTATTGAACAAGGATCCCGCGGCATACTTGGTCCAATCAAAAAGCACTACTTACACAGCACATTCCATAAACTTCGTGTGTGGGACGCAGAAGTTGCCGCTAGGCCAGACATACTTCTTGCTGCATCGAAAGAAGTGCAAAAGAGAATAGAATTATACTGGCGAAGGAAAAGCCAGGTGGTATATCCACCAATAAATGACTTCTGGCTAAACAGAGACCCAACCCCCAACCCCCAACCCCCTAACCCTAACCCCTACTTCCTCGTTGTCTCCTCTCTTGTTCGGTACAAGCGGATCGAACTAGCCATAGAAGCCTGTAATAACCTTGGAATACACTTAAAAATCGTTGGAGAAGGCCCGGACAGAAAGCGGCTCGAAAAGTTAGCCGGCAACACTATAGAATTTTATGGATACAGAAGTAATGACGAACTCGGCGACCTCTACGCAGATGCAACTGCAGTTATCTTCCCAGGCGAAGAAGACTTCGGCCTCGTCCCACTAGAATCAATGGCATGTGGAACCCCTGTGATTGCACACCGAATTGGTGGCGCACTAGAGACGATTGTCGAAGGAAAGACTGGAGAGTTTTTTGATGATGCAACTGCAACTTCTCTGCAAGAAATACTTCAAAACTTTGATCAAAAAAATTATACAAAAGAAGCCTGCCAACAGAGGGCTGCCGAGTTTTCTGAGGAGAAATTTACCACCGCAATCTCTGCGGTCGTAAACGCTTAATACCTACGAAGCTTTTGCGACCATCGCCCCACCTGCAACCATAAAGAGTGCGCCAATCAAAAGAAGTGGAACGTTCACTGCTTTCCATTCTGCAAAGATAGCGAACGCAAGAACCACAGAGACGAGTACTGCTCCACTATGAAATGGAACAATAGAAGAAACAGACGCTTTGTGAGCTACAAGAACATACGTAAACATAGAAATTCCAACTGCCCAGATAAGACCAGCTCCTGCTGCATACAATCCAGAAGTGACATTAAAAGATCTCTCAGCAATAACAAATAGTGCAACAATTCCATAAAGAATAACACCCACGCCAACACTAAATAAATAACTCGCGATATCTATCCCCTTGTCCATACTTGCCTTGGCAAGAACACCAGTAAGTCCAAAACAAAATGCAGGGATAATCCCACCGAGAAGAATAGCGAGATGTTGAGAATTCATAGTTCTTAAGAGAAAAAAGTACGTTTAAGAGAGAAGTTCATAAGCAAGTTTAGTGACCATGCGTCCTTTCGGAGTACGGTGAAGGTATCCGCACTGCATAAGGTACGGTTCATAGACATCTTCAAGTGTATCGATCTCCTCTGCAGTCGCAGCCGCCAATGTGGAAACGCCCACTGGTCCACCACCAAACTTTTCAATAACTGTTCTAAGTATCATGCGGTCTGTGTCATCAAGTCCTTTGTTGTCTATCCCAAGCTTCTTAAGCGTAGAGAGCACACGGTCCTTCGACACCACAGTTTCATCTTGTACCTGTGCGAAGTCTCGAACGCTACGTACAAGCCTATTAGCTATTCGCGGTGTTGCACGACAAGACAAGGCAACACTCCGTGCAGCTCCTGCATCCATCGTCACATCGAGAATTCCTGCAGTACGCTCAACGATTTGTTCCATTTCTATATCATTGTAAAACTGCAACTTAAAGTGATGACTAAAACGATCACGCAGTGGAGCACTGACAGAACCAATCTTTGTCGTAGCACCAACTAGGGTAAATGGCTTGAGGTCGAGCCGCATACTGCGAGCAGTTGGACCTTTACCGATGACAAGATCCAATGCAAAGTCTTCCATCGCGCTATACAGCACCTCTTCTATAGCTGGTCGCATACGATGAATCTCATCGATAAAGAGCACGTCCCCTTCTTCCAAGTTTGTAAGAAGAGACGCAAGGTCACCAGGCTTTTCGATAGCAGGACCAGATGTTGTTCGCATCTGTGATCCCATTTCTTTTGCAATGATGTGTGCAAGTGTTGTCTTTCCAAGCCCCGGAGGTCCATGCAAAATGGTATGCCCTAAAGACTCTGTTCGCTTTTTTGCAGCAGCAATGTACACGATCAAATGTTCTTTAATGGAACTCTGACCTACGTATTCCGCAAGATGTTTTGGTCGCAGTGTTTGCTCGAAGACTTCAGTCTCTTTCACTGTCTTTGCCTGCTGAACACTTGGTTCTTTTCGCTGTTGTCTTTTGATAGCCATAGAGGAAGACTATCATACCCTATAGTTTGGCTACCGAAAACTTTTAGAGATCTGTACAATGAAAATATAATGGCATCGAAAATGAAACTTACCACAGGGCTCTTAACATTCATGATACTCCTAGGGGTTGCAGATGCAGCCCTACTTGAAGGAATACCTGTGCAAGAAAAAAATGAGATAACAATAGATGAATCAATAGCCAATCCAACTCCAACTCCCGCACTTCCAAACCCAACTGGAGGCGTGCGACGAGACCAGGGTCCAAATATTGCAGAAGTTTTAAAAAGGCGTCAGTTCACAATGAAAGAAACAAACGAGAAAATCATTCTCCAAAAAATTATTCCTACAGAAGAGGCAACACTTACGTCATATGTTCTTCTAAAAGATGGAGACCGTGCCGGAATGATTGCATGGACAAACTCATCGAAGGTAAAACAATACTATCTTGTTCTAAAGGAAGCGTTGCACAGTGCCTTTACAGCAGATGTCCAAGATTTACTGGATGAAACCCAAAGAAGAGAGGGCAGGCCTACACGAAATCTTCTCACATTCTTCGACCCAGGGCTCTTATCAGAGCGTGTTGTCTTTGTTCGTGTTCGAGAGCAGTTATATGAATTTCATATCCCAGAGGGCTCTTCAGACATAATATTCGACCTCATAGAGGAATTAACCAAATAAATATCCATAAATAGGCATTTCTCCTGATTATTCATTTGACTGACCTAAAACCATTACGTAGAGTATCGCAGCTATGGCTCTATTGAAAAAAACTATCAAAGTGCAAGCTCGCGGAGGACAAGCAAATCCTGCGCCACCACTCGGACCTGCCCTCGGACAGGCTGGAGTAGAGATTAATGCATTCTGTACACAGTTCAACGAACGAACAAAAGACCAGCAGGGTCAGCTGATTCCTGTTGTTATCCGTGTATTTGATGACCGTAGCTTCGAGTTCGACCTCAAACAGCCACCTGCAGCTTCAATGATTATTGAAAAGGCAAAGCTGAAGAAAGGAAGTGGTGAACCAAACAAGGACAAAGTTGGAAAGCTCACACAGGCTCAGCTTCGTGAAATCGCAGAAGCAAAGATGCCAGACCTTAATGCGATAAGCGTTGAAGGTGCTATGCAGATCATTGCAGGTACTGCACGTAGCATGGGTGTAACCATTGAATAATCAGGAGAAATCACTGAAAACAATACAAGAGCCGAGTGCTCTTTTTTTCTTATACTCCTACTGCAGCACGAAAATGTATTTCGGCAATAGTATTCGGAGCTCAAGCTTTGTACTCTATGTACACCTTTCCTCTAGATAACCTATGGTTGAAAACCCTCTCACAACAATTTTTGGATTTATCGGATCCTTCTACGGACTCGTTGTCCCCCTCTGTACACTATTCTTTCTTGCAATCTTATTCCTTGTAAGTATGAGTGTTCCTGGCGCTAAGCCTAAAGGAGTTGGCCAAGCGGTCTATACATACATCATGCACGGAACCAGTGTCCTACTAATGACTATTGGCGCATTGCCAACTGTGTTCTCTGTCTTTGCAGGTGTCGCCTACACGGGCCGCACGTACATTGCATTGCTTCTTGTTTTTGCCTGCGGAGGACTCCTCTTCCTTATGCAAGACCAGGAAACACACAACCTCGATAGTGCTTCGAAGTCTGTGCCAGAAGCTCTCTATATGACAACACTCAAAGTCATTGGAAACCTTCTCGCTGTTCTTTCGACTCTTTCGATCTTCCTGAGCATTGTTCTTGCATCATTCCAGCCAGGATGGTGGGTTACACCATTTGTCCTCTTACTCTACGGACTACTCCTTAGCTGGTGTACTCGTGGGTCTCATGACTGGGAACTCTTCAAGACTATGCAAATAACTGCTGCTCCTGCAAAATCTGTCTCTTCTAAGCCAAAAGCAAAGAAGGCTCCTGCGAAAAAGAAGAAAGTAGCACCAAAACGAAAGAAGCGTTAAAAGAGCCTCAAATCGAACTTTAAAAGCAATTGAGTCCTCTCAGTTGCTTTTTTTAGTGTATTTCTTGCGATTGGGCCAAGTACGCAGCATACTGGCGTTTTAGTGGGAGCCCTTCGGCAAGCGTCGGGTGTTTGCACCACTTTCCCCCCTATCATTATGACTAAGACTACTACGTCTATCTCCACTCGTAAGCGTGGAAAGAAATATGAAGAAAAAGCAGCACTCGTCGACATGGAAAAGAAATACACTGTCGAAGAAGCTGCCGAGCTTTTAACAAAAGTAAGCCCATCAAAGTTTGATGCAACCGCAGAAATCCACATCAAGATCAATGCAGATACAACACAAGCAGACCAGCTTGTTCGTACAACAGTAGCTCTTCCACATGGAACAGGTAAGACTGTACGCATCGCTGCATTCGTTCAAGACGACCAAGCAGATGCTGCGAAGAAAGCAGGTGCAGATATTGCAGGTATCTCTACACTCCTCCCTCTTGTAGAGCAGGAAAAGCTAGATTTCGATATTGCCGTTGCTAGCCCAGACGTTATGAAAGAGCTTGGTAAGGTTGCAAAGATCCTTGGACAACGTGGACTGATGCCTAACCCTAAAGCAGGAACCGTAACCCAAGACATTGCAAAGACTATCGACGAACTTAAGAAAGGACGTATCGAATGTAAGATGGACAAGCAAGGAATCATCCATGCTGTCTTTGGAAAAGTATCATTCGGTGCTGCAAAGCTTCAAGAAAACTATGAAGCGCTCCTTGCTGCTCTTAACGAAGCAAAGCCAGTTGGAATTAAAGGAGTCTACATCCAAACTATTACGATTACTCCAAGCATGGGTCCTGGAATCAAAGTACTCGTAAACTAAGCGGTCAATATAGACCGCACTTCATCAACAGATTCAACGCGTACTAACAGTGCACGTTTTTCTGATGCTCCGTCTATCCCCTTAACGTAACTCGCCAAGTGACGACGCATTTCAAACATTCCCCTCTTCTGCCCTTTCACTTCTACTGCAAGCTCACAGTGGTTTAAGATAAATGGAATTTTTTCCTCAAAGGACATTGTTTTCACCGTCGGCTCTCCGGGTTCTTTTCCGTGAATAAGGGCATCACAGATATCTTTCATAAGCCAAGGGTTTCCAAATGTCCCCCGTCCAGCCATGACACCGTCAAGATTACCGAGCTTATCAACTGCATCCTCGGCAGTGTAGATATCTCCATTTCCAATAACAGGCACTGAAATGTTTTTCTTGAGCTCATATATCGGCTCCCAGTCTGCCTCGCCACCAAACTTCCCCTCATACGTGCGACCATGAATAGCAAGTGCATCTGCACCATTATCTACAAGCCCCTGACAGAAGGGAACAAGATTATCGATACAATCCCACCCGAGCCGTGTTTTTACACTAACGGGGATAGATACGTGCTTTTTTGTAGCCTCTACTAACCGTTTAGCAAGATCTGCATTTTTTATAAGGGCAGATCCATGACATGACGATACGACCTTTGCTGCTGGGCATCCCATATTAATATCGATACCACTCGCACCCATCTCTTCTATAACCTTTGCTGCGGACAAAAAATGCTCTGGATCTTTTCCAAAGACCTGCACAATAAATGGAAATTCAATCTCTTTATCAAAACTCAGCATCCCCATAGTTTTGCGCGCCCCATAGTGAATTGCATCTGTTGAAAGAAACTCTGTATAGACAATAGTCTCTGGGGCAATTTTTTTGATTAACTGCCGGTACGACGCATCGGTAACACCTGCCATTGGGGCAAGGGCTACAAAAGGCCGAGGGTATGAATTCCAGTTAAATTCCATAAGAAGCAGTATAAGAATACAACATTTTGGCATTGTAAAGCCAGAAAGAACCACAAAGATCGCTATTCATGGCACCATAGGGGCACATGCTTGATTTCTTTCTCGACCACATCGTTCCAATTGCTCATGCTCAAGGAGCTCTTATTACGTCTGGCATTCCAGGATGCGACTTCGCAACGGGTAATATTAACCCTGGCGAATGTATTCCTAGCTTCATCGCCCATGTCATCAAATGGGTATTTGGCTTTGCAGGTTCTGTCTGCGTCATCATGATTATGTTTGGTGGCTACGAAATTGTTGCAGGAAATCTGCCCGGAGGTAGTAGTGAGTCTGGTAAGAACCGTATCACATGGGCTATTATTGGTTTTATACTGGCGGCAACGTCTTTCTTTATTATGGACTTCATCATTGCAGCAATTGCTGGATAACCCTTCCACCTCAATCCTATGGTAAATAAGAAACAAGATGCATTTACTTCTATCCGTGTCATCGGACAAAAAGCACAACGCATTATTCAAAAAGCAAAAGGTAATACGCCAGCCGAGCCAAAGAAAAAAGTATCCAGGCCTGCTCCTGCAAAAAAAGTAGATGAGGTGATCATGCATATCTCTTCAACAAGTGTCGGTCGTGGTGCATTTACCATTCTCGCAATTGTAGCAGGAACAGCAGTGGTATACCGATTGCGTGACAAGCTTCTTCTTCTACTACTTGCGCTCTTTATTGCAGCAGTGGTTGATCCAAGTGTGGAAGCTATGCAACGAAAAGGTTTTCCTAGGGCAATCGCTATTCTTTTGCATTACTTCTTGGCGATCTTCGCAATACTGTTTTTGCTTCTGTCATTCATTCCAATTATTGCAGAACAGATCCAAGGTATTGCCATTATTATTTCTGCAGAAGTAGACAGCTTCCTATCAAATCCTCAAATTGACCTCCCTCTTATTAAAGATGACTTAAACTTACGACTAACGATACTCGTGCAGTCGACCCTTCAAAACCTTTCCATTAACGAGTTCGCAGACGCACTCGCTCAGTTCGGACAGAATCTTTCAACCGCTGCTCAAGGCGGCGTACGGTTTGCAACAAGAATTGCTGGTGGCGTTGTAAACTTCTTTATTTCAACTCTTATTGTTCTCGTTCTGGCATTCTTTATTCAGATGGAGAAAGAAGATATCTTCAAGTGGCTCAGAGGATTCTTCCCTAGCCGCTTCCGTACATACCTCGACAACAAGTCAGAAGCTGTACACAGTAAAATTGGACAATGGGCACGCGGAGAAATGCTCCTCATGCTTTCAATCTTTGTCCTCACACTTATCGCACTCATCATTCTACAGATGCCATACGCACTAACACTTGCTGTTCTTGCTGGGTTCTGTGAATTCATTCCTGCTATCGGACCATTCATTGCTGCAGTCCCTGCAGTGCTTATTGCATTTACTCAGGAAGGATTCGTTGTAGGGTGTATCGTCACTGGTGTGTACTACGTTATTCAGTGGTGTGAAAACAATCTACTCGTTCCTCTCATTATGAAAAGAGCTGTAGGACTCTCTCCTATCGCTATTCTCTTTGCAATGCTTGTAGGAGTGTCATTTCCAGATACCATACATCCTGTCCTTGGAATCATGCTAGCTGTCCCTACAACGACCATTATGAGCATCTTCCTTGATGACTGGCGTAATACGAAGAATTGATAACAATACTTGCCAAACCACTATTTCGCTACATTTACTAGGCTTCTGTCACTGCACAGATGCCTAGTTTTTTGGTAAGATATCTAGAACATTTCTATTGCATTGGCACTCCTTATGATAGAGTGCTAGTCCCCCCTACTTGTATGCACCCCTTCGATCGTTTCACTCCTAATGCTAAACTCGCACTGCAGATTGCAGAGCAAGAAGCAAAGAACTTAAAAAGTGACTACATTGGTTCCGAGCACTTACTACTTGGACTCCTTTCTATTCCAAAGTCCCTAGGATTTTCTATCTTTACAGGAGCTGGAGTCACACAAGAGAACGTACGCATACTCATGAAGTCTATGACGACTCCGAGTATTGAGGACAAGCATGTAAAGCATGGCCTATCGACGTACCTTCATAATGTTATCGAACAAAGCGTGATCACTGCTCACAAGTTCCGTCATGCAAATGTTGGAACAGAGCACCTTCTTCATTCTTTGGTATCTACTGGAAAAAATGCAGCAACAATCCTCTTGGAACAAATGCAAGTAGACCCAGAAGATCTCAAAGCTCATGTTGAAGAAATGTTTGGACAGATCTCTCAGTTCAAACAGCAGGGGCGTAATATGGAACAGTCTCTTGAGTCATTCTTCCAAGGGCTACAAGGAACCATTGTTGGTATGCAAGGTGGTGGTGGAATGATTGCGAATGAAACAGATAGCATCAAGTCGAAGAAAGGTGGAAAAAGCAAAACACCAGTACTCGACTACTTCACAGACGACCTTATTGAACGTGCAAAAGAAAAGAAGCTCGATCCGATTATCGGACGAGACGGAGAGATCGAACGCATGATTCATATCCTTAATCGTAAAACAAAAAACAACCCCGTTCTTATTGGAGAACCAGGTGTCGGTAAAACTGCCATTGTCGAAGGGCTTGCTCAGCAAATTTGCCAGGGCACTGTTCCCTCTTCATTGCGCAACAAGCGCGTGCTTATGCTGAACATGGGCTCACTTATTGCAGGAACAAAGTACCGTGGTGAATTCGAACAACGTTTCGATGACATTATTAAAGAAGCTTTACAGAGCGAAAATGAAATCATTCTCTTTATTGATGAAATCCACACAGTGGTCGGTGCAGGTTCTGCAGAAGGATCTCTCGATGCTGCAAACATCCTGAAGCCTGCCATGAGCCGAGGAGCTATCCAGGTTATTGGAGCAACAACACTCGATGAATACCGCACTATCGAGAAAGACCGTGCACTAGAGCGTCGCTTCCAATCTATTACTGTCGACGAGCCTTCAAGCACAGACGCTATCGAAATCCTTAAGGGGATCAGGTCTAGCTTTGAAGAATTCCATAACATTGAAATTACAGATGATGCGATAGAGTCTGCAGTTAACCTCAGTAAGCGCTACCTTGCAGACCGATTCCTTCCAGACAAAGCAATCGACGTTTTGGACGAAGCAGCTGCAGGACGAAGTATTCAAGAGATGGATGCAAACCCAGAACTAAAAAAACTAGAAGACAAGCTAGAAAAGCTCGTCGCAAAGCAGCAGATTTCTGTCAAAGAACAGAAGTATCACACAGCACTAAAGCTAAAACAGGAACAGCAAAACCTTCAGGAAGAAATCAACCAGATGCGTGCTGCAGCAGACGGTGACAAGCGTACTCCACTTAAAATCGACGGAGACGACATTGCACATATCATTGGTCGCATGACTGGTATTCCTGTGACAAAGCTTCTCAAGTCTGATAAGAAGCGTCTGCAAAACCTTGAAGTCATCATGCGTAAGCATGTTGTAGGACAAGATGACGCGATTAAGAAAGTTGCTCGTGCAATCAGGCGTTCACGTATCGGTATTGGAGATACAAAGCGCCCTATTGGCTCTTTCCTCTTCCTAGGACCAACTGGTGTCGGAAAGACCGAACTCGTCCGTACGATAGCCAGTGAAGTATTTAACCGTGAAGATGCACTGATCAAAATTGATATGTCTGAATTCATGGAGCGACACAACGTTTCCCGACTTGTTGGTACAAGTGCTGGTTATGTCGGATACGAAGAGGGTGGTCAGCTCACAGAGGCAGTAAGGCGTAAGCCATACTCTGTCGTTCTATTTGATGAGATCGAAAAGGCTCACCCAGAGTTCTTCAACATCCTTCTGCAGATTCTTGAAGACGGTGTGCTCACAGATGCACAAGGTAAGGCAGTCGACTTCCGAAATACAATTATTGTCATGACCAGTAACATCGGAGCAGAGAAGCTTACAAGGCAAGCAGCAAAGATCGGTTTTAAACTTGAAGAAGATGCAAAGGCAGAAGAAATGGCCTACGAAGAGAAAAAGGCAGAAGTAATGAAAGAGCTCAAGTCTAACCTTCGACCAGAGTTCATCAACCGTATCGACCACATCATGGTGTTCAATGCTCTAGACCAGAATACAATCCGTAAGATCGTAAAGATGCACATCGAAATTCTGACAACCCGTCTTAAGGCAAAGGGCTTCAGCATGGAAATAGATCAGAAGGCAATCAACCTCCTAGCCGAACACGGCTTCGACCCTGAATACGGAGCTCGCCCAGTGCGGAGAGTTATCCAGGAACGCATCGAAGATGAAGTTGCAGAACATATCCTCAAGGGCATATTCGAGCCAGGAGACACCATTCGTGTCGTTACAAAGGGTAAAGATAAGCTCGATTTCCTCCACGGAGACCACCAAAGCGTAAAAGAAAAGACCTCTGAGAAGAAGGATGCTTCAGTAAAGGCTTCATAGAGCCATTTTTGCTCGAAATATAACTTCAGTATAATTCTTAGAAAAAGCAAGATGGTGACGGTTAAAAGAAAAGCCAAATTATGGTATAATTAACTGATTCACACAAAAATACATGACTATAGACCCAGTTAAAATTCCACAGAACGTATACGTTGAAGACCGCATCATCGGTCCGGTAACGCTACGCCAAATTATGATCATCCTTGGTGGTGCTGGAATCAGTTATGCTATTTGGGCAGGAATGCAGTCTGCAGGAACGGTCTCTGTCTTTCAAGCAGGAATTGCATGGACCCCATGTGGTATTGCAGTGCTATTCGCATTCGTAAAAATTAATGGAATCAGTCTTTTTCGTATTACCCTCCTCGCTATTGAACGAGTGAACAAGCCATCTCGTCGAACATGGCAACCGCGCCAAGGTATCTACGTTAACTTTATAACGAAGGCCCCAGCAAAAAGTAACAAAGATATGCGAATGAAAGAAGAGCAAAAGCAAAACACCGAGATCGAAGAGCTCAGTCGCGTTCTTGACCAAGGTCCGCCAGAGTCAGCACTAGCAGACTTAACGGAAGAAGATGGCCAACCCTCTTTGAATGTAAGGCCTGCATCTAGTAAGCCCGTAAAGCGTGAGAAGATCAGTGCAGATACATCGAATGGCGCATCAGTAGATGATGTTACACATACAAAGACCAAAGCACCTCCAAAGGGAGGATTACTCAGAGACATTATCCCACCTCCTTCACATGCCTAAGAAAATTAAAGATACCGTTCGCAAGCGGTCAAAAAATCCAAAGGCAGCTGTCCAGAGGTTCATTCCAATCTCTGAGATCCGCAACGACACTGTGATCCTCAAAAAAGGAGGAATGCGTGCAGTGCTAGAGGTAAGTGCGCTCAACTTTAACCTAAAGAGTGAAACCGAACAGCAGGGTATTATTTCTGGATACGAAGCATTTATTAATACGGTAAACTTCCCTATTCAGATTCTTGTTCGATCAACACGAGTAAACATCGACCCATACATCGAACAGATTAAAGGTCATGCAAACAAACAAGAAAACGAACTTCTGCAAATGCAGACAGAGTCTTACGCTACGTTTATTGAAAAGATTGTTGAAGTAGCAGACATTATGCAAAAACAATTCCTAGTCGTTGTCCCCTTAGATGACTCCGAGGAAAAGAAGTCTTCTATCTCTCAGCTCTTCTCTTGGCTTGGTATTGACGATTCATCAAGTAAGATAAACTTCCGCCGAAAGTACTTCAGCGAGAAGTCTGTAAAGCTCAAAGACAGAGTAAACCTTGTAGAATCTGGACTTCATAATATTGGTCTTATGACAAAGCGACTCAGCACAACAGAGCTAATCGAGCTCTATTACGAGATCTACAACCCAAAAACCAGCCAGGAGCAGAAGCTTCCAAAGGACTTGAATATCAATCCTCTGCAGATTTAAATAGATTAAGAGGCTTTTTCTTGACTAGATAGCCCAGAAACTGGAAAATAAGCCAGTATTCCTATTTGTTGCTCGTGCAAGGGCATTTGGAATCTTCCATTTTTATTCTTCCCACTTGCACCCATTCTTTATTATGGCTAAAGCAAAACAAGCAAAAGTATCAGCTGTCATGGACAAATTGCTCCAAGACGCACCACAACCCCTCTCTGTAAAACCAGGAGAAGCAGTAAAAGGAGATGTTGTTTTCCGCGGAAAAAACAAGCTTCTCATTGATATCAATGGAATCGCTGTTGGAATCGTATCCGGCCGTGAACTCCGTGATTCTTTCAATACATTCAAAGACCTAAAGGTAGGTTCTGAAGTAATAACTATGGTTCTTGAAGAAGAGAACAACGAAGGAATGATCGTTCTTAGCCTCCGAATGGCTAGTCAGCAAAAAGCATGGGATACATTCCACGAGCTTGTTGATACAGAAGGAACAATGACATTCGTGCCACAAGAAGCGAACAAAGGAGGTCTCCTTGCAAACATTGATGGAATTCGAACATTCCTCCCAGTATCGCAGTTGGCACCTGTTCACTACCCTCGTGTAAATAACTCCGACAGTAGTGAAATTATCAGCCGACTACAGCAGTACATTGGACACAAGTTCACTGTAAAGATCATCACTATGGATGAAGAATCAGGAAAGATTGTTGTGTCAGAGCGCGAAGCAATGGCAGAAGAGAGGTCTAAGTCTCTAGAGTCGCTAAAGATCGGTGACGAGAAAGAAGCAATGGTAACAGGAATCGTAAAGTTCGGACTCTTCGCAGCATTCGACGGACTAGAAGGACTTGTTCACATCTCTGAAATTGCATGGGGTCACGTCAAAAACCCAGCAGAACACGCGAAGGTTGGCGATAAGGTTCGTGTAAAGATCATTGGTGTAGAAAGCGACAAGCTCAGTCTATCTGTTAAGCAGCTAACAAAGGACCCATGGGAAGAGATCGCAGAGCGATACCCCGTTGGAAAGAAGGTACAAGGATCTGTAGTCCGTTTCGCTGACTACGGAGCATTCCTTCGCCTTGAAAGAGACATCAACGGTCTCGTACACATGACAGAGATCGCACACTCTAAGGTACAAGATCCTTCTGAAGAGCTTACTATCGGACAGAAGGTAGATGCTCAAGTTATCAATGTTGATATCAACGAGCGTCGTATCGGACTTTCTATCAAAGCGCTTAAGCCTATCGACAAAGAGACTCTTGCAAAGATGAAGGAGCAAGAGAAAGAAATGGCTGAAGCGAAAGAAGAGAAGCCTGCAAAGAAAGAGAAGGCTGAAAAAGTAGAAGAGCCAGCTCAAATGGCTATCGAGGTTGAAGGCGAGGTCGCTGGAGACTTTGTCGCTTCAAAGACTGGTAAGAAATACTACGCCGCAGACTCTGCAGCTGGTAAGAAGATCAAAGAAGAGAACCGTGTCTACTTCAAAACAGAAAAAGAGGCTGAGGCAGCAGGATTCAGTGCATAATCATGCGTTAAACAAAAAAGGCCTAAGGGAAACCTTGGGTCTTTTTTTTATAGTGACTGCTGGCTCAGAAAATGCAGATGTAAGAAGAAGACTTCCTGTCCTCCATCTTTACCGCAATGAAACTTTAACTGGTATCCATCTATCCCCTGCTCAGTAGCGAACTCTTTCGCTGCCTGAATAAGTTTTGTTGGTACATGCGCTGTCTGGTCTGTGATATCGATAATAGATGAGACAAAGTCTTTCTCTAGCTTGGCAATGAATAGAATATGAGTAGGTGCCTGAGGATGAATATCCTTAAAGCCTAGAACTTCATCTGTGTCGTAGACAATGTCTGCAGGAATCTCCCCTGCGATGATCTTATGAAAAATGGTTGGTTGCATGTGCCGAGACTACCGAAAGTCTCTGAAATCAGCAAATTTGGGTCTCTAGAGGGCTCTAGAGTCCAGTCTAGATTGCTATTTTGGCCAAAATATGAGAAAATAGAAGGGTATGGTCAACCCATCAGGAAGCATCGAAGAAGGCCCAAAAACACAAGAATCAGCAGAGGCAAAGCATCTTGTTGTGACACAGCCCGATAAATTCCAAGGTCTCCTTGAGACTATTTCTTTGATGGATAAAGTCAGTGAAAGACTCGGTGAAGATAGCTCTCGCGACATGGGTAGCGATGGTAGTGGTGCAAAGTCTAGCCAAGGTGATGACGGCACAACCTCTACTCGCGCAGCAGCAATCGCAAACATTCCAGATACTCCAGAGATGCGAAAAAGCCTAGGAGCATACATCCAAAAAGAAATTAAAGTGCTTCGTAAGCAAGCACGGAAGAAGAAGTTTCATGCATCGAAGCCTGGGTCTGCACATCAGATTAATGATCTGTATAGCAAGATCCGCAGACTAAACACGCTCTTCACAGAGCTTATGGAAACATCTGTTGATGCACTAAAAAGACTCTTCATCAAAGTCTTCATCGATAAGCAAACTCTTTAGTACGGACGCTGTGCAGTTTGAATGCGCAGTACTATATCTGCAACGATGTCTCCCAGTACTGGGATCCAGTCGATACTTGAAAGTAGAGCAATGATAAGTGGAACAATCAAAGAGATCGCAACAAGAATACCAAGACCATAGACAATTCCTCTCAGGAATCCCATCCACAAATACTTCCCTGGTTCGTAATGATCCGAAAGGGTTTTCATATGCGTATCCAACTGACGAATTGCTTTCGTCAGATCTTGTTCGTCATTAATTTTCTTAACTGGCATAGGGAGGCGTGATTATTTTTTCTTCTTTGCTTTCGTCTTCTTAGCACTCTTCTTTGGCGCTGACCCTTGTGTATCCATATACTTCACAATTCCTTCAAGGATATGATCAGCAACATTCATAGGTTTCATGATGACTTCCTGAATTTCATTCGTAATAGTTTCGATACGATGAAGTACTTTTCGGATACCAACAGTGATGAAAAGAATGTGGTAAAGGACCACAATCAGGAGAACCGCGACGGTTATTTCCAAATACTGAAAGACATCTGTGAGGGTTACGACTGTTTCCATAGTATACTTAGAATACACTTTGGCTATCCAATGCGCAATCTAGCACGCAACATCTGGCACCTTCCCCGCAAGGCAATTTCTGAACTGATTAGTCTGTATCAACATACCCTCTCCCCTGACCATGGGCCGCTGAAGGGGCTTTATCCCTATGGATACTGCCGCCATGAACCAACATGCAGTGTGTACTGCAAAGAGGTCGTGGAAAAGCGTGGTGTCGTCCTAGGCATACCACTCTCCCTTTGGCGGATACTCAGCTGTAACCCCTTTGCGAAGCCCTCTGAAAAGAAACTAGAAAAACTAGCTTCTGAGGCTTCACAATAGCCTCGTACCTGCGTATTATCTGTTAGCTCAGCCAAGCGGGTATAGTACAATGGCTAGTACGTCGGCCTTCCAAGCCGAACATACGGGTTCGATTCCCGTTACCCGCTCCAAGCTCAAAAAGGCAAGTCCGAAGGACACCGGCTTTTTGGCTTGGGCGGAAACCCCGCAGAGAGCAAAGCGAACGTGCGGTGGTTACCCGCTCCATCTACACCCTACAGCACACCCAAATTAAGCTCTTCGTTTGTGGTTATTTGTGAGACAAATTCGTCATCATGGCTGACGAGAATCATTCCTCCTTCGTACTTATTCAGCGCTGCTGCAATAACTGGAAGATGACGGAAGTTAATGTGGTTTGTTGGCTCGTCGAGGATAAGAAGAGTTGGCTGAAGCAAGACAAAACGTGCAAAGCACAGTAAGCCTTTTTGTCCTTCAGACAGATTTCCTACAACGTTTTTTACTTTATCTCCTTGTAACAAGAAGTGGGCAGCTGTTGAGTAGACTCTCTGGTTATCCACTACTTCCATTACGTCTGCCAAGGTGTCGTAGACAGTTTTTTCCATATCCAGACCCGAGAAATCCTGACGGTAGTATCCCACTTTTACTTCTGGTGGAATAATAGCTCCTTGCTCTGTCTTGCCTGCCATCGCTTCGAGCAATGTACTCTTTCCAATCCCGTTCGGACCGGTAATAAGTAACCTGTGGTTCTTGCGTACAGTTACCTGAACCTTCTGTGTCGTTGGCTTGTGATTCTTCATCACCGTAAGAGATGTGATCTCCACGAGTGGCTTGCTACACGGTGTAATGCCAATCGTAAATGGATTGATAGTTTTATCCTCCTGAAGAACATCTACTTTGTTCGACTCCGCCTCTTCAACGTTGTCTCGCATCTTCGACGCAAGCTTTCGCATCTTTCCTCCTTTGTGTGCGAAGAAGTTTATCTTATCTTTCTGGTCTGCGATGTCTCTTTTCATACGAGCATTCTGTCGCTGGTCACGCTCTACCTGTGCTTTTATCTGCTCTACAACATCAAAGTAGTCCCCTACATACTGCGCAACAGTGTAGGTGTTACTATCAAGGTGAAGCACGCCATGCGTAAAACTACTGAGGAACCCTGCATCATGCGAAATCACGACACATGTCTTTTCGTAATCAATCAAAAATTGCGTAAGGTGAAAAATTCCTTCTGCGTCCAAGTTATTTGTTGGCTCATCGAGCAGCAAAATATCTGGCTCTTGGATAATGGCATATGCCAAAAGTAAACGAGCCTTCTGCCCACCAGAGAATGCCGAAATCACTTTGTCACGATCAGCATGAAGGTTCACGACATCAAGCACACGCGCGATGTCTCTTTCGATATCGTATTTCTTTTCACTGAACGCACCCTCAAAGAACTCTTGAACAGTCTTTGTAAGGTCTTCTGGGTTCACAACCTGCTTTGCAATACCAATAGTTGTCCCCTTCTTAATGTGCACCTCACCACTTGTTGGCTTTAGCTCTTTCATGATCATTTTAAAGATTGTACTTTTCCCAGCACCGTTCTGACCAACAATAGTCAGCTTTGCCTTTTTTCGTACGACGAAGCTCGCCTCCTCCATTATGGGCTTTTTATGCTCGTACTGAAACGACACATCTTGAAACCGTAATATGACATCACCGTGGTCCATAGAGAGAAAGGGAGGAATTGGCAGCTAGTGTAGGGAAGATATAAAAAAACACGAGCTTTCGCCCGTGTATTTTTATAAATTTCAAAGAATTAAACTCTTGAAACGTTGTCAGCCTTAGGGCCTTTTGGACCGCTACCGACTTCGAACTGTACATTGTCGCCCTCGTTGAGGTCGTCAAATGCAACCTCAGAAAGGTCTGCTGAGTGGAAGAAAAGATCTTCTCCACCTTCGCGAGAGATAAAACCGAAGCCATTTAGAAGCTTCTTAATAGAACCTGTATCCATAATAGTTGGATGAAAATAAGTAGAAATGTAATCGGAATCTGTCTAGAAGCATCTCTACCTCCTTCAAAACTAGTCTTACACGGGCATTGTAGGCATAAATATCCAATTGTACAGCAAATATAGTGACAAAATCAGCTACTCCACAAGCTCCGTCTCTGGATACTCTGCAAGCCACGAGAACCAGAAGGCAGGAACCGGAACAAGTGGCTCCTTCTTACCTGGCGTGTCTTTAAAGAACCGTGTGACTTCTAATTGCTCTGTGTCTGGATTATAGAGGAGATACAAAGGGATCTTTGTCAGCCCATGCCCCAAATACCCCTGAAAAGTACCTTTGCTCACAATAAAGTCCTTCGTAAAGGCTATTGCTTTACCATCTATGGCAATTCCGTAAATCAATGTCTTTGGATGAAGTCTCTGGTCTCCGTCTGCATTAGTAGGAAAATATGTACGTTCATTAGTGTCATAGCCTTCGTATGGAGCGTTATTATAATCTCTGATGTACCCAGTATCAGTGCTCAGAACATACACATCGAACTCTCTCTTCCGTACAGAGCCATAACTGACGATGTCACTGGGGATGCGAAACAGTTCTTCTCCTGTTAACTGCCCTACAACTGCTTCACCAGTCAGCTGGTCCCAGAGTGTCTGGGTCGACCTGTCATACATCAATAAATTACTCTGATACAGCAATCCAGACACGCCAAATTCAGAAACTCCTACAGAGATCAAACGACTAAATGCCACACCACTCGCACACAGCGGGCAGTAGGTCACCACTATCTCCTCTCCTCCTACAGAGTCATTGACGATCTCATGATGGCTCATGATCTTATACGGATAGAAGCGTGTGTTTCCGTTTACGGTAAGAAGGATGCCAAGATCTTCATCTTCTAAATAATCCACCTCAGGAGAGAGTAAGAACTTCGGATGATCTATCGATGGAATACCATCTTTGCGTGGTCCTCCACTAAGCACTTCATCAATTGGAATATTGTGTTTCACCTGCCCATCATAAAACTGACTGAGCGTGGATGGAGCAAGCGACATCTGCTCTCTATTATCAAGTGGTTGTACCTGTAATATCTCCTCTTCAAAATCTTCTTCTACTTTCAACTCAATTTCCTGCACTACCTCTTCTTGCTCTTTCACTTCTACTTCTGGCTCTTCAATGAGTTCAATAGTAGAGCAGCCAACAAGTGTTAGCGCCAATAAAAATAATAGTGACCTATTCATAGGTCTATCCTAGAAGACAAGAGCCCGCATTGCTAATGCATAAACCTCAACCATTACTCAATTCAGCTACTCTCTGCGGAAGGCAATGTTCAGGAGCTGGAGTATCCCACCTTTTAAGCCCACTATAAAGTGAGCCATAGTAGTTTCCTTGGCTCCAAACGGTAAACCCACATAAGCCTGCTGCATACACTGCATCCATCTGCTCTACCATATCATTTGCCGTTGTATAGTACCCCTGAATCCACGGCCTGAGTTTCCATGCATGCTCTTCCCCAAGTACTTCTTTATACCCATCGAGTGTTGTCTTCACAAGATAATACATACGACTGCGTTTGTGGATTACTGGATTGAAGTACGCACCCTCTGCGAATGCTCCTGGGTATGCCATTGGAGAAATAACATCAACAAATGGGGCAAACCTCTTCACATCTTGCGCAGTATTAATCAGGCTTGAATCATAATACCATCCAAGAATTGCATAGGTACTAATACCAAGCTTCGTGTCGTATCCGACAGTATCGATAGCACGACGTGCCATTCGTACAAATGCTTCTAGGTGCACTACCTTCTCTGCTGTTGTCATATTCGAGAGAGCTGCAATGTTATCAGTTGGATAGCGAATGTAATCAAGATTAATCTCATCAACTCCTGCCTTGGCAACTTCGGTGATAAGCTGCCTGTTATATTCGAGAACTGTAACGTTTGACGGTTCTACCCACTCGGAATCAAGGCGGGCACCAGTGATAGGATGCTTAATACGAGTTTCTGGAAGAGCATCGCCAAGTGCTTTGTCTTTTACTGCGACATACCGAGCAATAGTATAGATTCCTTCTTTTTTTGCTTCAACAATAAGGGCCTTAAGATCGTATAAAGAAAGAACCAAACCTGCATCTTTCGCAATGTCCCCGTGCTCGCTATTAAAGTACACATATTTTTCTTTCACATCAAAAACAATGGTTGAAAGGCCACGCTCTTTTGTCTTTTGAATAACAGATATTGCAAAGTCTTCGTTCTTTGTATTATTAATATTTAAATAAATACCCTTCACGCATTGGGCTTGCATGGAGTCCAAAATTTCTGCCTTCGTAATAGCACCCGGAATGAAGAGCACAAGCAATCCGATAACCAATGTCAGTATGTATTTCACTAGTCTTTCTTGACGTAGAGAGTTTGTGTAGGATAAGCCATTTCTAGGCCATTAGCCTCGAAGTACTTCATAAGATCAATATTGATATCTTGCTGAGTATCCATATACGCAACATACTCACTTGTCAGCATGAAATATACTGCTTCAAATTGTAGGTCACTATCTCCGAAAGCCTTAAAATGAACGCGGTCTACTTCAGCATTGTCATGGCTATCAATTATCTTCTTCACATCCTCTGAAATTTGCTTCATTTGGCCTGCTTTCGCATCGTATGAACAACCGAAGTTAAAGACTATGCGACGCTTCTGCATCTTCTTGTAGTTCTGTACACGGGCAGCTGTAAGCTCTGCGTTAGAGATCACTATCTCCTCCCCCTCTAGGGCTGTTATGCGTGTTGTCTTCATTCCAATATGTTTCACTGTTCCTTTGTGTTCACCAACAATGATAAAATCCCCTATCTCAAATGGCTTATCAACAGCGATAGAGAATGATGCGAAGAGGTCGGATAGGATGCCCTGCAAAGCAAGGGAGATAGCCAAGCCACCAATTCCAAGTCCTGCTACAAGTGACGTAATATCGACACCAGCATTACTCAAAATCAGGAGGATTCCAACAGACCATAGGACTAAACGAATACCAATACGGAAGATTCCTGGAAGTTCTGATTCTGGATTCGATCTCTTAAACTGTGCTCCAAGCATCATAGAGAATACCTCTTCCATAAGCTTAATTACCTGAGAAACAATCACCACCAGGACAATAATATGAACAATCAATGTCAGTGACTCTGGTACTTTAATACCTTGCAAAGCAACAAACACCGCGACAAGGAGGTAAACAGGTGTTCGAATGCCACCAAGGAATGCCGAAACAACATCATCCACCTTAGAGTGAGTATTCTTTGAATACTTAAGCATACGTTCTACAACATGCTTTCGTGTGATCTTCATGGCGATGAAAATCGCCAAGAATACACCGACAGCAATACCAAGATCGGCAACTGTGTTACCGCCTATTTGAAATTCAAGAATTTGTTGTATATCTAGCATTAAGACCATTATACAGTAAATAAGCCTATTTTAGAACCCAAAATCCACGTACAATACAGGCATGAAAACCGTCATTTTAACCAACGAGCAGGGTGAAACCCTCGGAACATCCGAGATTATTGAGGCCCATACCAATGGTGGAAGCCTCCATAAGGCCTTTTCAGCGGTAATATTCAACCCTGACAACACACGAATGCTCATCCAGCAGAGGGCAGAGGAGAAGATGCTCTGGCCAGGATTCTGGTCCAATACGTGCTGCAGCCACCCAAAAGAAGAGCAAAGCATCGAAAAAGAGGCTCAAATACGCCTTCAGGAAGAATGTGGTTTCACGTGTCCCCTCACAGTCATTAGTTCTTTTGTATACAAAGCCGAGGACCCACATGGCAAAGGAACAGAGCACGAGTACGACACTATACTTGTTGGTGAGATAGAAGAATCCACACCTCTCGACCCAGACCCATTAGAAATTGCAGATATGAAGTGGGTTGAGGTATCAGACGTCCAAAAAGATCTTGCGATAAACCCAGGCAAATACAGTCCATGGTTTCACGACATTATACGTATCCTCTATTCTAACCCTACCCCCTAACCCCTATCTCCAACCCCCTACTCCACATAGCAATCATCCCCGATGGAAATAGACGATGGGCAAAGGCTCTATCGCTCCTGCCATGGGATGGACACCAAAAAGCAGTCGACAACTTTCAAACACTGACAGAGTGGTGCCAAGAGGATGAACGCATTGGTGTACTTACTGTCTGGTGCTTTTCTACAGAGAACTGGAAAAGAGACCCCGAAGAAATTGGCAAACTGATGCAAATGCTCGAAGACTATTTGCAAAAAGAGAGGTCAGCATTCCTGGAGAACAACACACGATTCATTCATTCAGGAAGAACAGACCGCATTCCAGAGAGCCTGAAAAATTTGATTGCAGAGGTCGCAGAAGAAACAAACCATTGTGACGGTTTTACGCTACACCTAGCCGTTGATTACGGAGGAAAGGACGAGATAAAGCGAGCTATAGAAAAAGCAGATTCCGATGATTTTGAACCACACTTAGATCACCCTGAAATCCAAGACATAGACCTTATTATCCGTACTTCAGGCGAACACCGAACATCCAACTTCTTCCTCTGGCAGTCCACATATGCCGAGTGGGATTTCATCGACAAGCGTTTCCCAGACTTCACGACAACAGACTTACAAAGCTCTGTTGACCAATTTTCTTCCCGCACACGCAGGTTTGGAAAATAATAGAACCACCTCTGCGCCGGGGAAGATCATCCTTACAGGTGAGTACGCTGTCTTATTCGGGTATCCAGGAATTGCGATTCCAACCCCATTCTGCGTTACTGCTCATTTCAAGCAAGACCCAATGATAGGCGATATCGTGCTGAATTGGGACGCAGAAGAAGAATGGGTGAAGTATGTCGAAGACATCATTAACCTCTGTGTATCTATAGGGTCTGTCTCCCCTGGAACGATCACCATTGAAAATACTATCCCGCTAAACAAGGGAATGGGAAGCTCTACTGCTTTCGTTATTGCGATAGCCAGGTGCCTCTTTGGGCAAGATTGTGAGGAGCAAGCAGTCATGGTGGAAGATACCCTTAACCCCGGTCACAGTGGAATAGACTTCGCAGCCATTTGGAATGGGGAACCTATCAAATTTATCAAAGACAAAGTGCCAGAATTTGTCGACCTACCGAGCGATATTCTCGACGGAGCATTGCTTATTGATACTGGTAAGCCAGATCAGCAAACGCCAGAACTCATAAAGTGGATTCGCTCTCGAAAACAAGAACTCGAAGATCCACTGAAAATCATCGGTGAGTGTAGTAAAAAATTACAACAGTCAGGTGATCTTGCAGCAGTTATTCGTGAGCATAATACTGCACAGCAATCTCTTGGAATTGTTTCTGATAAGGGAAAAGAGTTGATCACAAAAATTGAACAAGAAGGAGGCTCTGCCAAAGTAGTCGGTGCTGGTGGTCGTACGGGTGGGAGTGGAATGGTTTTAGCTATCAATATTGATGCTTCAAAAATCCCAGACGAGTTCCCAACTATTGTGCTCCCATGATCACCGCACGTAGTACGCCAAACATCGCGCTCATAAAATATTGGGGTAACCGTCATGAAGAGTTTCGATTGTGCGCAGGTGAGTCGACATCCATGACACTCGACGGTCCATATGTAGATGTCACCGTGGACTATGCAGATACGCTACACGTAACGTCTAGCAATAAAGTTATGACTGCAGAGTCTGTTGTACGTTTTCAAAAGACTCTTGAGCTTATTCAGGCATACCTCACAACCATAGATAACTGTGACGTCACAAACTTGTCGATCGATATTCAATCACACATTCCACCAAGTATTGGACTCGCATCATCTGCTGCTGTGTTCTCTGGTCTTGCAAAAGCAATTGCAGGACTCGTAGAGATTCCACTAACAGACGAACAGATCAGCGTGATGGCGCGTCTTGGATCGGGCAGTGCGTCTCGAAGTATATTCGGAGGATACGGTGCTATCCGAAATGAGGAGAACATGTTTATTGATGGATCGAAGGGATGGCAGATTGCAGATGAAAACCACTGGAAACTCCATGACATTATCATTGTCCCAAGCACCGAAGAGAAAAAAGTAGGCTCTACAGAGGGTCATGCCAATGCAGAAACAAGTCCTCATTATAAGCAACGGCTATCAGATATTGCAAAACGCAGGCAGAAAGAATGTATCGATGCAATTGCCCATAAAGACTTCGAGCATCTTCAAACTGTTGCAGAGCAAGATGCTATGAATATGCATCTGTGTATGCAGACTCAAACTCCCGAGCTCAACTATCTATCGGATGAGACGCATAGGATCATCACAGAAATACAAGAGATTCGAACATCAGAGCACCTTCCTGTTCTCTATACCATGGATGCAGGCCCTACGGTGCACCTCTTCTGCGAAGAGGAGGCAAAAGAACGGATCCTTTCATACGCTAATGAACAAGAAGGCTGCCAAATATTTGAAGCGAGTACTGGTTCTGGTGCACACTTGATATAATGAACTTACGAAACCTTCCAGAATCATTGTCTCCGCATGAGCGTGCAGCCGTTCGCCGCATGACCATTCAAGATACACTTGAAGTAAACCTCTCGTGCCTTGGCACAGAACCAAATAGAATGGGAGATGCAGAAGAGAAAAACTGCGAACAGATGTTTGGCAGTGTTCCAATTCCTGTGGGATACGCAGGCCCTCTTGGCATACAGTTCAGCACTGGAGAAACTGGCAAGCTTCACCTTCCTCTAGCAACGACAGAAGGTGCGTTAGTTGCAAGTGTAAACAGAGGATGTAAAGCAATGAGCGGAAGCGTTGTGACGAGTGCTATTTACCATGGCATCAGTCGGACAATTGCTTTTAAAGTAGATGATAAACCTGAACAATTAATTAATTCAATAACTGAAAAAGAAGATGCATGGAAAGCAGCAGGAGAAGCGACAAGTAGTCACCTAAAAATCATTAATACTCACATCGATACATCAGACAGTCACCTCTTTCTCACTATCAATGCAGACACAGATGAAGCGATGGGAATGAACATGATTACTATTGCCGCTCAGGCTATTGGAAACTGGATTGATGATAACTGTGGATGCGAACTTGTGACCATTGCAGGCAACATTGATAGCGACAAAAAACCAAGCAAGCGAACGCACGACATGGGTCGTGGGTACGATGTGACTGCAGAGATAAACTTGAGTACAAAAGTTATTCAAGACACCTTAAAAACTACACCACGTGACATGATGAATGTGGCGAGTGCAAAACTAAAAGATGGATCCCAGATTGCAGGTGCCATCGGACATAATTTACACGCCGCAAACATAGTGGCTGCGCTTTATCTTGCAACGGGACAAGACGCTGCACACGTTGTTGAAGGGTCGCTCGCAGATACAACAGTGGAACTTACGAAGGACGGTCTCTTTATTTCTGTCCGCTCCCCTGCACTCCTTGTTGGTGTACGCGGAGGAGGAACTGGCATGCCTGCACAGAACCAATGTTTAGAATTACTCATGCAACCGAAAACAAGTCTTCGAAAAACGCAGCAACTCGCAGAGTCCATTGGGGCAGCCATTCTTGCTGGAGAAGTATCGCTACTCGCAGCACAGGCTGCACATGCTCTTGCGATTAGTCATAAGAAGTTAGCTAGATAGGCATCAATATTCTTTTGTCACTTTTCCGATGAAAAGTAACCAAAAATCTTAGCCACTGATATGAACGAAGAAATAATAAGAATGTAATGTTGTGCGCTCCTCGACTAAGTCTGCTGCGGCAGCTTAGCTCTTCGTCACTAAATACAAGTGCAGCGGTGTGATCTTCGTCCATACTACAGTGTCTGCAAGATGTCTTTCTAAGGAACGAAGCGGGTGGGCATGGCAGACTTTGTGTTTGAGAGAGAAGAACCCTCTTAGTGTTTGTATTATAACGACGAATGCTCCGTAGCGTAGCGAAGGGGTTGAGGAGTGCACGCCTAGTGCTAGTATTATTTCTTCGAATGAGTTCAGTCTGCCTTGATTTTTTCGTCTCTTTTTCATCAAGGAAAAAGGGGCAAGAACATAGCGAAGCACATCTGAAAAGACACAAAGGAAGCTTGCTAGAACCCAGAAAAACCCTTCTAGATAGCTTTACTAAGCCAATTTTCTGCTAAACTCTCGTGCGATGTCTAGCTCCGCTATTATCGGCTTTGGTTTGTGTGTGCCGTCCCTGAAGATCACCGTAGAGGAAATAGCCAAAAACTGGCATCAGGATCCAGAAGCCATTAAATCTGGCCTTGGAGTCAAAGAAAAGACAGTTCCAGGAGTGGGAGAAGATACCTTTACCCTCGCTTTTGAGGCCGGAAAGCAGGCAATCGAGATAGCAGATATCACGCCTTCACAGATTTCTGCAGTATTTGTCGGGTCCGAAAGCCACCCATATGCCGTAAAACCAACCAGTGGAATGGTCGCAAACGCACTCGAATGTGACCCATTTTGCCACTGCGCAGACCTAGAATTTGCATGCAAAGCAGGAACAGCAGCCATTCAAATTGTCGATAGTATGATCCGCGCAAAGCAGATAACCTACGGACTCGCTATCGGTTCTGATACCGCACAGAGTAAGCCAGGCGATGCTCTAGAATACACAGCTGCAGCGGGGGCTGCCGCATTCATCATGGGGCCATCAACAGATAAAAACGCACTTTGTCGTATCGAACGCACTTTGTCATTTACGACAGACACACCAGACTTCTGGAGGGCAAACGGTGAGAAATACCCAAGCCACGCAGGACGCTTTACCGGTGAACCTGCCTACTTCCACCATGTGCGCGAAGCAACGAAAGGAATCCTCCAAATGACGAAAAAAGAAATGTCTGACATCGACCACGTCGTATTCCACATGCCGAATGCAAAGTTCCCGAGTCGCATCGCAAAAGAGTTTGGATGCACCGCGTATCAAATGAAACACGGGTTCATCGTCCCTAACATCGGAAACACCTACAGTGCCTGCAGTCCACTCGGACTTGCGCATGTATTGCAGCATGCAAAAAAAGACGAAACTATTCTTGTTGTATCGTATGGATCAGGTGCTGGAAGCGACGCATTCTTAATGACAATGATGAAAGACGGCATTGCTCTTAAAGAAGAAAAAGAATCAACGTACATCAACTACGCCCAGTATCAATCCATGGTAGCTACTCACTAGTATGAAAGAACAGATCTTCATCACTGGCTACGGACAAACATCCTTTGGTGAAAAGTGGAACCAAGGACTACGTGACCTGATGGACGAAGCTATTACATCAGCAATAGAAAACGCTGGATGTACTGCACTCGACATTGATACCGTTGTAGTTTCCAACATGCTGGGCGAAGTCACTAATAACCAAGCACACCTCGGTGCAATGGCTGCAAGTCTTCTTCCTCATCATCCACCATCTTTGCGTGCTGAAGCAGCATGCGCATCAGGGGCAGTTGCTCTGCATACTGCATGTGCACTTCTAGAAAGCGGAAAGGCAGAGACTGTTCTCGTAGTCGGAGTTGAGAAGATGACAGATACACCAGCAGGAAAGATAGCCAGTGCACTCATGGGGGCCGCTGATGCAGAGAAAGATGCTCCATCTGGTCTCACATTCCCAGGAATCTTTGGCCTCATTGCAGCGAGATACATGCACGAATATGACCTATCAAGAGACCGCCTCAATACCGTTAGTGCTGTGCATCATAAAAATGCAGTGAGCAATCCCTTCGCACAATTCCGAAACGAGATTCCCGCAGAGAAGATCTCTCAGTCTCCAAAAGTAGCAGAGCCACTCTGTATGCTCGACTGCTCCCCTATCTCAGACGGTGCTGCCGCAGTCATCCTCTCAACAAAGCTTGAAAGTCCTATTAGTATCGCAGCTTCTCAGATTGCAAGCGACACGGTATCTATTACAGACCGAGCAACACTTACATCATTTGCAGCCACCAAAGACGCTATGGAAGCAGCCCTCACTGAGGCAAGTCTTGAGCGGGAGGATATAGACCATCTAGAGCTTCACGATTGTTTCTCAATTGCGGCTATTATCTCACTCGAAGATATGGGGTTTGCAGAACCTGGAAAGGGTATCACTCTCTATGAGAAAGAATCTGCACTAAGCATTAACGCAAGTGGAGGATTAAAGGCTTGCGGCCACCCAGTTGCTGCCACGGGGATCAAACAGATCATCGATGTCAGTAAGCAGCTCAGTAATTCTGGCAAAACCTACGGACTCACACAGAACTTTGGTGGAGCAGCTGCTACCTGCGGTATTCATATCCTCAAACACACTCCTGTTTCATGAGTTTCACCCCAGCATCATCATACAGGGCAGATAAATCTCTGAAGCAAAAGATGCAAGACGGGGTACTCGTGTCTTTCACAACGATTCATCATCCACCAGAAGGTTTCCCTGCAGGTCCTCATCACATCGGTCTTATTAAACTTGCAGATGGCACAACTGTTACAGGGCAATTGCTCTGCACAGATGCTTCAGACCTTCAAATTGGACAGACTGTTCTTCCAAAAATGAGACTCAGTAAAGTAAATACAGAAGGGCTCAGACTCTACGACATTGCCTATGAAGTCTCTGCACTTAAAGCGGTAAAAGAGGAGTTTCCAGGGTACCTTGTTGCCCTTACTGGTCCATCTGGTGTTGGAAAAACTACTATCTCTGTCGTGCTCTCTACAACTATTGGGAAAGATGTTGAGCGTGTCCCGATTGTTACTACGAGAGAAATAAAAGATGGTGATGCAGATGAGTACACGCATATCTCTTCAGAGGAATTTGCCGATCTCAAGAAAAATAACCTTCTCGCTACTTCTACATCTATCCCCTCATCAACAGAAAAGCGCTGGTACGGATACCGTACCTCAGACATTGAAGCCATTTGGGCAAAAGGAAAGATTCCTATGGTCATTACAGAAATGAACCTTCTTCAAGGGCTCTCTTCTCACTTTGGCCGAAGGTCTATTTTAAGCTTTGGACTTCTACCACCAGGAAAAAGTAAGCGGCAAATGCTCTCTTCCCTCCTCCATAGACTGAGGGATCGTGGCCGCGATACAGAACAGCAGATCAAAGACCGTCTCAAAAATGCAGAAGCAGACCTTCAGTTCTTCGATGATCGCAAAGAACTGTTTGATCACCTGATCGTAAATGACAAACTAGAAACCGTCATCGAAAACTTGTCTGGTCGTGTACTTGAGCATGTTAGTTCATAGTCTGGTAGACTAACTCTCCGTGAACAGCCTTCCACGGAATTCCATCGCTTCCCTCTTAGTGACAGCCCTGCTGATGCCTGGTTTTGTGGAAGCAAAAGTTGGATACCAAGGAGAACAAGGTCCACCAGTTATAGATGAAACCCTAAAACCAGCACCAGAAGTGCAAATGTCTGAAGAGGCCCTTTTAGAGATCGAAAGACAAAAGGCTGTATGGGAGAAAAGGATGGGTGACACAAAAGGATTCTGGGCAGGGTATATGAATAACCGAAAAAACACTGCTTCATACAAAGAGCAACATCTTCTGCGTAGAGAAAAGAGGAAAGAGAAACGCCTCGCTTGTCGTGCAGACATCAGACGGGCTAATAGGGATAGCCTACTACCTGAATCCATGCGATGCTTCCGGGCTACTCTAACCATGGAGCTCGAAATGCTTCGCAAGGAGCAACAGTACGTCGAAAGTATTGCAGGGGTAACAGATCAATACAAAACTGCAGCCATCTTCCACATACATAACCTCATGGAGGCTATCTCTACCGTCATATCTGCCATAGATGTAGGAGTCTACAGCAATAAAGAAGACCTCCTCGAAGCCAAAGTAAACCTCGAAAGCCACTATCGCCTCTCTAAGCGCATGGCCTTAGCAAAGCTTCGGGTAGATCGGTCTAAAACCTGGCTAAATCACCTCGTGGTTCGCCTACATTCAGTCCTTATTTTAGGGGGTCCAGAGGAAGAAGTTGTGCCAAAAATAGAGGAGGCTATTGCCTGTCTGGAACAGAAAGAAGCACGAATATTCCCACTCTTTTCCTTGGAAGATTATAGCGCGCTGGATAGCCAATTCCGTCAAGTCCAATCCGAGATCAAATTCTGCACTGAAATGGCAAGAAAAGCATTCATGTTGAACAAAGAACTTGAGCAAGCCCACGATGAACTGTAGTTTTTGCAAAAATTTATGGCTAGTTGAAGCGGAAAAAAGACTGCACCGCTTTCGTATATCCCGCACTCTTTCGTGGTGCTCCATTCCCCGGCCTGCCCTTGACGAGCATGTATACTCATCAGCCCCCATGACAAAAAGAACAATCAGACACCGGGTTGAACACACTACCAATAAGCACTCGCGTGCAGTTTTTCGTGATGAAACTATTGTCATTAGGCTCGCAAAAGGACTATCCCGAGAAGAGGAAAAAGAGCACGTACAAGACCTCCTCGACCGTATGATTAAGCAGGTGGAGGAAGAACAGGAAAAGATCCTCATTAACCCCTTCGGAAAGCTTCTTGATAGTGGTGAGAGCGCAACGATTACACTCGCCAATGGCACAAAGCACTGCTTTGCCCTTCGACCAGGACAAAAGACTTCTATCCGTCGCACCACCCGTGGGTGGAACGTAACCATTGGTCCAAATATGCGCCGTAAAGGGCTCCACAGACTTCTCTGGAAGACCTTGGCAGCGCAGGAGCTTCACCGCATGGAAGAGCTTGTACGAAAGATTAACAACGACACATATGGGGTAAATATCTCTAAGGTAAAATTACAGTTTGCCTCCTCTCAATGGGGTAGCTGTAGCTACCAAGGTGTTATTATGCTGAACTCAGCCCTGCTATTTGTAGACCCAAAAGTGATGCATTACGTCATCGTCCACGAACTCGCACACCGTAAGAGAGCAGACCACAGTGCGCAGTATTGGTCATGGGTGCAGTGGGCTCTACCCAACTACAACAAATACCGAGAGTCGCTCTATGACTATCGGCTTCCAACCATATAAACTCATATCATGAACGACCTTTCTATAGATCATCTTATCGATGTAGCAAAATCTGCAACTGCAGTTGGGACCTCTATTCTCGAAAAAGAATATGATGCTGTGCATCATGGCTCTAAGAAGCTTGATGTTACAGAAAAAACATCTGCGATAGACCTTGTCACAGAAATTGATAGCAATACACAAATTGCGATTGTAAAAGCAATTCAAGAGCACTTCCCCGACCACAGGCTTATAGGTGAAGAAGCAGGAGCGGAAAACATTGGTGACCCGAGCAGTCCATACGAATGGATTATTGACCCACTTGATGGCACGACAAATTTCATTCATGGAAAGCACAGCTTCGGTACGATTATCGGCGTACAGAAAGATGGAATCTTGCTAGCAGGAGCTATGCACATGCCCCTACTGAACCAATGGTTCTTTGGAGGAAAAGGCGCGGGCGCTTACTTTAATGATGACACAGTGAAGCTTCGAAAGACTGGCAGGCTACAAGATGCCATACTCAACTGTAACCTTATCCATAGAACCAAAGACATAGATGGCACCCTGCACGTCACCCTTCCGCCATGCAGGTCTATTGAAAACTATGGCTGTGCTGCAGAAGAACTTGGTGAGATTTTAATGGGACATACAGACGGTGTGTTCTTTGATGGCATTCGTCTCTGGGACATCTCGGCTGGGTTCCTTCTGGTCGAAGAGGCAGGAGGGAAAATGGCCTACGAAGCACAGGAACCTGGAAACCCAAAAGGTGGATACACCTGCGCTGCAAGTACGGCAGAGATCTTCGATGACCTCTGGGATTGGACAAAGAATAAGATGTAGCTACTGCATAAGGTGATACCCCGCTTTTCGCAGTAAGTCGCCTAAAAGATACACCGGAAGACCGACAACGGAGCTCCAGTCACCAGAAATATTTTCAATCATTAACTGTCCTGGTCCATCAATCTGAAAAGATCCTGACCGGTCTTTCCATAACCCCGTTCCTATCCACCAATCCATCTCCTCTTCTGTTAACGTTTTAAATGTTACGACAGACGAACTGACTCCTTCATGGTGTTTCTGCTCCGGGTCCACAACACTAAGGCCCGAATGCACTTCTGCAGTATTGCCCGAAAGTTTTGCAATCATAGCCCGAGCAGCCTCTGCATCTGGTGCCTTTTCAAGCAACTCCCCTGTCGATGACACAACTAACGTATCACACCCAATAACATAACTATCTGGGTACTCTTTGTTTACTGTTTCTGCTTTATGGTAAGCCAAATACTGTGCACGCTTAGCGGGGTCTGGAAGGTCACATTGAGACTCGTCAAAATGGCTTGGATGTACTTCAAACGTAAGTCCTAATCCTTCAAGTAGTTGTTTTCTTTGTGGGCTCGCTGATGCAAGAACTAGATGTTGTGACATACAAAAAGTATACCCTACCCCCTAACCCTACTCCTACCCCCTAGTTGTTATACCGTGGCTCTAAACAATCTGGATTCGCGGCGCATGTTGTTGGACGACCCGGAATATTGCCACCGTCTCTACGACGAGTTGAATCGTTTGCCTGTTGCAACATCTGCATACGGAGCTTAAATCCTTTCACTGCATTTGGTGCAGATCCGCGAAGCTTACCGTAAATATAAGCATTGTGATTAAGCAGTCCACGAATTGGCTGTGGTGAAACACCAGCACCAACAATCGCATTACACAGGTCATAAAAACCTGGAACCCTAAAGTCTTTGAGTCCTTCTGGACAAGACCTAGCACGAGTATATCTGCGCAATAATGCTCTATCGTGTGTCTTCAAAGTGCGTGTTTCCAAAGATGTCACTGCAGGAGCTGCTTCGTGTACAGCCTCTTCTTCTCCAGTGTTCTGGTTTAGTGCATCATCAATAGAATCAAGATTGTTTCTATCTGGCTTTTTAGCTTCAAGACCTGCATCTTCAGCGCGCTGGAACTGTTCCATTGCCCTCCAGTAAGCCCTCCCTTCTGCACGAACACGACGACGATCCTCCATTGCACGAATACGAAGATCCGTTGCGCTGGTATCATCCAATCCATCGACAGCTTTTTGATTAAGAAATAATGCAGTCGATGTCATAGGAACTGCAATAACTCCTACGACCAAGGCCATAACGAGTCTATAATTTGCATTGGGAAGGCGTTGCATACTACATGTTGGTATAAATATTAGTAGGTAATCCGTGGACGACGCTGTCCTGGAGTCCCTTGAGGCCTAATAGAAGCACCTTTTATGAGTAGAGACTCTTCCATCATCAGTAACCGTTGACGTAAAGAAGTAGCTTGGGAATTTCCAACTGCATTAAATCCACGAAGATACGAACTACGTTCGAGTACTGTTGGCATAGTCGCTGCAATATTTTCATCGAGTAGGTCATTACATAGCTCATAAAATCCTGCCATATGATACTGACGAAGTGTACCCGGACAACGACGTGTTGAGACATATCCATCAAGCAAGTCTCGATACCGTTCTGATAGAGCATTATAGGTAGCCATTGCATCAGAGATACTTCTTTCTGGAGCAGCACCAAATAGTGACTCATCGCTGTCTCCTCTTAACCGAAAATTACTCGAATCTAAGTAGTACGCAATACTTTCCGGATCATTAATATCAGGTGGATAGACATCTTCCACACCAATACGATCCAGCTCGTTATATATCCCTACAGCCCTCCAGTAATCACGGCGAAGCTGACGTACACGTGCTGCATCTTTTACAGCAGTGCGGTAGATGCTAAATCCCGGAACGACTGTCGAGGGGCTCACAATATCCATGGACTGAAACAGTCCGGTCATAGCAGTTGGCACTGCAATCACTCCAACGAGAAGTGCAGCGAATACTTGTGAAATAGGGGTCTTTGATTCTGTTTTTTTAATCATAAAATTTGTGTGTATGTTTCTCTTTATTATAGCAAATTTTGCTATTTACTTCAATCCCACTGCTTTTCGTACCAATTCCATGGTAGATGCTGCCACTTCAGAGGCCTTCGCGGCACCTTCAGATAGTACGTTTTGCGCTTCAACTACGGTAATACTCTGTTTTTTTGTTTTAAAAGGTAAAATAAAGTCCATATAGTCACTGAGTAGACGTTTTTTTGCATCTCCATACGGCAAACCGTTCTTATACTCTGCCTCAAGATCTTTCCCTGCACCTGCATCAAGAAGGAGTTTATGGATTTGAAAGATAACACAGCTGTCTGGATCCTTTGCATCATCTTTATCTTTTGAGTCAGTAACAATTCCCATGATGGCTTTTTTGATCGCTGCATCCTCTCCAAGGAACGGAATAGTATTTCCGTAACTCTTACTCATCTTCTGCCCATCAGTCCCTGGTACGACTGCTGCAGTGTCTTTTATGATCGGCTCTGGAATAACAAACGTCTCACCATATGCATGGTTAAACTTTCCAGCAATATCACGTGCCATTTCAATGTGCTGCTTCTGGTCTCTACCAACTGGTACCTTCTCTGCCTGATACAAAATAATATCTGCAGTCTGCAAAATAGGATACGTAAATAGCCCAACACTAGCGTCTATTCCCCTCTCTACTTTATCTTTAAAGCTCACTGCCCTCTCCATAAGACCCATAGGTGTCAACGTACTGAGTATCCATGCAAGCTCTGCATGCTCTGCAACAGCAGACTGACGAAACAGTACTGAATGAGATGGATCGAACCCGCATGCCAAGAAATCACGAACATTATCGATAGTAAATGTTCTCAACTGTTCTGGGTCGCGAGTAGTCGTAAGCGAGTGCAAGTCTGCCACCATAAAGAAACTTGCGTCTGATTCTTTCTGAAACTCTATATTTGGTAAAATAGAACCAAAATAATTTCCAAGGTGGAAGTGACCCGATGGCTGGAATCCAGAAAGAACTCTCATGCCCTGATTGTAGCGGAAACTTTGCGAACTACAACGACCGTAACTTCTTTATAAGAGCTGAAAATGCTTTTGGCAATGGGGCATCGATAACCATATCTTTTCCAGTTATTGGATGTGGGAATGAAAGACTTGTTGAATGCAAAAAGAACTTATTGTAACCAAGCTCTTGCTTAAACAGCTGGTTAAACTTTGGATGTCCGTATTCTTTATCTAAAACCAAAGGATGTTCTATTCCTGCAAAGTGCTTACGAATCTGGTGAAAACGACCGGTTGTTATTACGCATTCCACATACGATGAATTCGCAAAAAGATCGAGAACTGTATAGAGCGTTTCCGCATCTACTACTCCTCTTCCACGTGCTGGCAGCTTCTTTCGAATAGCACCACTTGGTCTATTGATACGCCCCATGACAAGACATTGGTACGTCTTCTCCCATTGTTCAAATTTTGTGTTCAATACCTTCGCCTCTGCCTCTTTTGTTTTTGCAAAAAGCACGACTCCTGAAGTCTCGAAGTCCAATCGATGAAGAACCCTAAGGCCTGGGTAATCTGTTTGAAGGAAATCAAAGAGTGGTAGCTTTTGCACCTTACCAGCTCCTTTTACGACGAGCTCTCCACTCAGCTTGTTTACAGCGAGTAGGTGTTCATCTTCATACAGGATACGGTCTGGAGCGATTGACATGGCGGCATGTTAGCGATAAATGGCTTATTTAAAAGGAAAAACAGGCCTATTGTGCATTCAGAATGCGATAGATTGCGATAGAAACTTCCCCCCTTGTTAGTAATTTCTCTGGCTGAAGCTTTCCTTCTGAGCCTCCAGGGAACAAGTTAAATGCATCTGCACCCCCTGCGTACCTCGCAAACCATGCATCAGTTGGTACATCTGTGAAACTATGCTCAATGTTCTGAGGTAGATCGAACGCACCGGTAAGCATCTTTAAGAATTCTGCAGTGTTCACCGTATTTGCGGGCCTAAACGTTCCGTCTTTATATCCATCGATAATACCAAGGTCTGCAGCAGTTACTATGTACTTCACGTACCACTCCCCTTCAAGTACATCTGTGAAACGACCATTGTTCAGCGCCGAGTTCTTTACACCGAGACGAGACATTAACAAGAACTTCGCAGCCTCTGCTCTGTTCACAGGCTGGCTCCCTCTAAAACTTCCGTCAGGAAAACCTCCAATAATACCCTTTTCTGCTAATGCATTCGCAGCTTCTCCTTCAAGCGTCTGTGACGTAACATCACTAAATCTATTCATCACAGGAGGAGCGGTCACAACCTCTTCCTCATATTCAGTATTAGAGTCATCATTACCTCCACAATACATTTCTGTACACGAGACATTCCCACCATCATCGCAGTAACACGTATTACAATCGTCAGCATCTTTAAACTTCTCACCTATTTCATACTTACGATCATTATAAAAGCACATCTCAGGAGCTGATGATTTGAAACATGGATCGACAAAGTAGTTAATAGGATGGCCCTCTGGTGTACAACGCGGATGCCCTCTGCCGTCCTCACACACAATAGGATTACAGTCGAACTTCTCTATTTCTTTCTCTTTACACTTCATCCGTCCACACGATACCTGGCACTCACGGTCAAACTCTGGGTTCTCGTACCAGCATCCTTCAGGCGGAGCTGCACAATCAACGGTATAACACGGCGTGCCGCAATCTATATCACATGAATACTCATCTTCATCACTATCACACATACCATCTCCACAAGACTGATAATTATAATCTTGGTCATATGAATCATACGTTCCATCCCAGTCTTCCTGCGAGTTTGATAAAGATGCCTGCCAACTACCGGCGTAAATGGCTCCACTAACAATAAATAGGGTAGCAATAATTGCGGTTCCTGCATTGAGTTTTTTCATACTACACATCCTATCATATTCCCTATTCCAGGCGGAAGAGCAGATGGTATGGAGACGGCTGGACAAAATCTTCCCCTGCACATGCTGGAGCATTTTCAGAAAAGTTTTCTCTGATCATTTCCTTTGCTATGTCCGTGAAATTTGATTCATCAATATCAAGAACAAAAGCTAAGGGAGCATTCTGAAGTGCAGAAATATATGCCGATTGATACATCGGAGATCCACCAATAAAGCGTGAATAATGAACAAATATCGGACCTGCTGGACTATGTTTTGTGTACGCATATGGTCCTCCTCCTCTCGCAATCATTTGAATATACCGGTCATATCCGCAATCATCCATAACGGAATCTATTACAGAGGCCACTGCTTTATGGTCAGCCTCTGTTCGATGCCATTCATCAATGTGATAAATAAAGCGTGTCTGAAAAACTGACAACACAAGAAGGAGTGCGAATACTTTTATCCACCAACGAGAACGCTCAACCCCTTGAAGGAGTAGCCAATACATCACAACATAACATGGCACAGCAAAGACAAAGTGATGACCGTAAAAATCCCCTCCAACTGCAATTGCAAGAAAGAAAAGGTACGACGCAGTAAGCAATCGTAGAGCTGTTGCTCGAGAAAATGATGAAATCCATAGCACGGTAATGCAGCCGGCAAGCCACCATGAATACGCACCTATATTTATAAATGTGCGCCACACTTCAAGTGCACGAATCGGAAGAGGTACATTATATTGGTACACATGAAAACCAAACATATGCGGAAGGTATACAGAGAAAAATGGTTCTAGGTATCCAAGTGCAAACAAGATGCTCAAACCCATAAAAACTGCAACAAGTAGTGGATACACAAATGCATGAAGGAGGTTTTTCTTAAGTAAAAGCACACACGAAAGAATAATAAGTAGGAATGGCTCTTTTAGTCCCACTGCAATCAGTATAAAAACACCAAGAAGAAGTATGTTTGGCTTTGGACGACATAAGAAAAAGAGATACAAAAGAACCGCCGCTACTCCGTAACTTTCCGTAAGTCCCATACCCGCTTGGTCCCCTGTATACAGGGCAAGCACAATACCAAAAAGTATAGACGTCAGTGTCAGCACCTGTCGCTGCTTTGCTGAACGCTCAGACATAAAATGTACAGCAGGAATAAAGACCATCACTGGGATTGTGAGTAATGCCAATACCTGCAATATTTTTACAAGAAGCTGACTATCAAATAACCATAGCGATAGTGCATGCATCATAAATATCCCTGGTGGTTTTGTTTCAAAGAGACCGCTATATGGTTTCAGTCCATTGAGCATTCCCCTGCCCACTGTCTGAAAAATCATTGTATCTCCATACATCACTCCCGACAGTTCGTAGTAACACCGTGCAAGCAAACCAGCGACAGCAACAACTATCGCAAGTGTCAGGATGATAAGAATCCACTGATGCTTTTTTGCGTCATTCATAGATACACCGTAATACGCATTGAAAAAAACCGCCACCCCAATAAAGGAGTAGCGGTTCGTAGGTTTTCGACCGAATCATTGTCAGACAGGCTGAGTTTCCAACTCAATGACCTGCTCAGGTTGCTCAGGGGTATCCGCTGGTTTAATACCAGCTGCTCGCGCATACCAGATGGCCAGCGGAGCTGCGAGGAAACTGAACAGTGCGCCCAGCTTTGCCTCAGGCAGTTGCATTGCATACTCGGGAGAGCCGAATGCTTTCACAGCGACAAACAATGCCACCGTGAATCCGATACCGGCAATCATTCCGATACAGGTCACCATCTTATAGTTCATCCCGTCAGGAAGGCGAAGGCCAAAGACCCTCACCGCAAGCCATGTGCAAACCAATACGCCGAGAGGTTTACCAAGGATCAGCGCAACTGCAACGAGCAGTGTCCCGACACCAATACCCGCAAGTGGCACCCCAACATTTGTCAGAGCAAAGAAGAAAAGTATCCCCTCTACCCACGGCTTCCAAAAGTGCTCGAACTGGTTCAATGTATCATCTCGTTCAGATTCTCCATGTGCGAAGAGTCCAAGGTCTGTCTGTGCATGCGGCATGAACCACACGATTGGAACAAATGCGAGAGCAGGCTCCACTCCCGTACGATAGAAACCATACAAGCTGATAGCCATGAACGGAAAATACAGCCAATGGCTGTGGTTCTTATGCCCTTGCAGGAGCTTTGCGGTTACGATTGTCAGAACAACAGCAACGACAGGGAGCAACATCCACAACAAGTGAATTTGCGCAAAGTCGGTGAAGCCGAAGGCGATAATAACCAGTCCTACTGCATCATCTGCAATCGCAAGCAGTAACAGGAACTTCACAGGGGCAGAGCCCTTGCCAAAGATCATGTTGCCGAAGCAATACGAAAAGGCAATATCGGTGGCGGTCGGAATAGCCCAACCATTGGCGTAGAGAGCAATTTTTCCTGTAACAACTGCCAGAAAGAGGTAAACCCCAATGGGACCCAAGATTCCTCCAGCTGTTGCAAACAATGGAACTGCCGCTTTCGATGGAGGGTTTAAATCTCCACCTTTAAGCGTCGACTCCTTCACTTCCGCCCCAGCAATGCCGAAGAAGAAAGCCATCGCCATACCGATCAGAACATGAACGGTCATGCCATGAGGCGAGTGTTCTGCATCAGCTGCAGGTTCTGCAGGTTCTGCATCAGCTGCAGGTTCTGCAGGTTCTGCAAACAGCTGTCCAACTTCAAAGTGTGTGAAGTGCTCGAGGGTATGAGTGCCCCCGAAGAAATCCACGTGCGCCCAAACAAGCGCAATAACTGACCCCGCGATAAGCAACCGACTATCTGCCAGAAGCCACTGCGAAGCCTTCTGCAGGCCACTGGTTCGTTGTTTCATTTACTCACTCCTATCATCATCTAGTTGATGCACATCTGAGAACACCTCAGAAGCTGCTGAAAACATACAAAATATACTTACAGCAACCTCTGAAGTTTTGAATATGATTCGATACTGTCAAAGACCAAATCTTCGCTTAGATAAGCCAAGCGAAGGCCTTTAAATACCATATTCATGCATTAATATCAAGGGTCTTAGACCTTAGTTTCTCAGTATTACCCAACGACTACTTCCTGGTTTAGAGGCAGTTCCTTAGCAGTCTTGGCAAATTCAGGGTCGATAGACAACCGACTCTCCTCTGGAAGCACCTGTCCTTGATACTTACTAAATGGCTTGCTGTGATACGGCGTATCAGCTGCTGAGGTCATCTTCTCGAAGGCCAACTGGCACACACGCATTCCAGGATACAACGCTACTGGGAGACGGTTAAGGTTCGAAATTTCAAGTGTAATAGTTCCAGAGAAACCAGGATCTACGAATCCTGCTGTTGAATGAACTATAATACCAAGACGCCCAAGACTGCTCCTTCCTTCTACTCTTGCGACCAAATCATCTGGCAGTGTGATCTTTTCCTGTGTAACACCGAGAACAAACTCCCCTGGCTGCACAATAAAAGAATCTCCATCAGCCACAGTGATCGTACGCATGTTTCCTGCAAATGATTCTGGGTTCATAGGGTCGAGTACTGCAAACTTACTATGCTCGTAGAGCTTGAAGGTATTGCCGAGCCTAAAGTCCATAGATGAAGCATGAATATACCGAAAGAGCTCTTTCTGATTGGACTCAACAATAATACGGCCATCGGTAATACTCTGCTTGATATCTCTGTCTGAAAGAATCATGTGTTCGCTTGGAAAATACGTGTAAGGATAGTGATGGTACCATAAATCTTTGAGAATCAAATTGCTATAGTAAATCACCTCTCTACAATGCCTACACATGGCAAATAAGGAACCTTCCATTTCTACCTCAAACCGGCAAGAAACTGAAGAGATTAAAGATATGCGTGAGGTAAATCCAGCAGATATCCGCAGAGGATTTGAAGATTTTGTAAGCATTAATTTCCAAGAAACAGGACTCCTCTCTTCTAGTCAGGTAAGAGACCAGCGCCAGTACATGGAAAAACTTCTTTCAAATCATGGTGCACAGTGGGGCCCTCTTATCGATTCCTATCTAAGTGAAAGTGCAGAGCAGCGTAAGGCAGAAAATCTACAGATGTATCACAATGAAGTAGAAGGTCCTCTTAAAAATGCCCTCGGTGATAAAGTAATTTCAGAAAAATCATACGCATCATGGATGGGCTGGATCCGTGACGGAAACCGTCACTCCGATGAAAAGAAATCTGCTATAAACACAACGCTCCCGACGTATCTTGCAGAGCGGCGCAGAGTTTCTGTGCAAAGAGACACAGCCTTAAACGACCCACGCTTCTCTGTGTTAAGTAAATCAAACGATTCAAAGATTAAAGAGATGTGTGGAAAGCTAAGCAATAAAGATGAATTCCAAAACAGCCTGACTTTCCCTCAAAGGCAAGCGCTCATCACAAACGTCCTGTCAGCGCTTCCTATTGTAGATGGAGAGCAGAGTCTCTTTGCAAGTTTAAGTAAAGAGCTTGATAGCGCTGTTGGCACATACATCTCTGCAGACTCAAAGAAAAAATGGATCGCTCGCTTCAACGACCCTTCTATAAACCCAAAGGCGAGAGAGTACTTTGTGAAGCGCCAATTTCCATCCTACGTCGCTAGTTGGAAAAAGATTCACACAGAGTATCAAAAACTCCAAGGCAACCCTATCGCTGCAACCTTAGAAAAAAACGATGTTGCAGACATTGCACTCTTTCAGGATCCAAAAAAATTCCTCGCTCTTCACTATGACAAAAAGGTAAACATTGTCCAAGAAGTACAAAACGCAGTCGTTGCAAAGGCAGAAGGAAAAGAGACTCTCCACTCGGAGATCAAAACAGTCATAGATGCTGCAGCCCAGGCAAAGTACGTCAGTTACAACAATACAGGATACTTAGTCGCACACATGATGGAGCGAGACCGCTCTGTGAAAGAAGTAAAAAACTTTGTGAAAGAATGGTCCAAAGTGCGGTTCCGGTTTGATGTCCTCGAATCAAAAATGACAAAGGGTCGCGTTCCTCAAGGGCTCACAAGGCTAAGCGAGACATCGTTCCTCTCTCTTACATTTGCACAGCGTAAAAGTTATGTAGAAGAAACAGAAAGTAGAGTAGGAGTAGAAGACGCGCCCGAAGAACACTCCTCTTTTAAGGATATCAAAGGAAAAATTCGACATGCTCTTGATAGTGAAAATTGGGACGAGGCAGAAGCATTTCTCGCACTCGCTTCCCCAATGGCCATCACAGAACATCAGGTCAGTGAACTGGAATCTATGAAGAGGTACCTAAAAACCTTTAGCTCTTCATCAGAAGAAGGAGAGAGTGGTACTGGTATCGATATGAAATCTGCCATAGAAGCAAAGAAAGAAATCGACTCTTGCCTGAGCCAACTTCCAGCTCCTATACGACCATTTTACGAAAATGCCCTGAGCCAAAATGCAGGAAGTGTTCGTACGATTGGCGTTCTTATCTACAACGTACAATGGTCACTAGATAGAGGATACTTACCACGAGACCTTGGGTCTGTACGAGAAACCGCTCGCGAGGAAACCGTCGAAACACTCAGACCAGGGGTCGGGCATGGAAACAGAATCGAAAATAACCTTGTCGATGGACATCAAAAGCCTGCAATCAACGAAGAGCCTAACAAGGCACAGAACATCTGCACAAGCTCATCCGAAGCATCTCTGATTGCTCAAACAGCAAATAATAATAAAGATAACTACAATTTTTGGTACTGGAGCAACCTGATTGTCCAAGGTGTATCTGCTGGTGAATATGAAAATGTAGCGAACAATCTACGAGGAAAGCTGACACGTGCAGCCTATGCACTCGAGTCTCAAGGTCTAAATTATGCATCTGTCGGCCCAATGACCTCTCTTAACTAACACCTATTTACCTTGTAGAAGGCTAAAATATCACTACAATAGCATTTCAGTTACTTCTCTTTATACTTTATGAAAAAAACAATCATTGCATCAATGGCTCTACTCGCTCTAACTGCATGTCAAAATGCAAATACAAGCAAGGAGCAAGAGCTTAGTTACCTCCTAGAAAATCCCCTCTTTGCAGAACGCTATTCTGAATCGATGGTGGATACAATGGTAGAACTCGAAATTTATGAAGATCCTATTATTAAGGATGAGGCAAAAATGAAAATTATTGATAAGACAAAAGAAAGCTGGCTCAAAGTTGCTCAGAAGGCACGAGTTGATCAGCGTAAAGGGTCAAAGGGATCGTTCACTCCAATTACCGAATTCACAGCTGGTGAGGTTCTCTACAGTGGTAACTCTTTGTTCCTCGCACCAGACTTTGCATCTGCACCAGGACCGTCCTTGCACTTCTACCTCTCTACGGTCGTTGACCCACGTGACGTAGAATTCCCAGACGAAAGCGCAATAGACCTCGGCCTCATGCGTAGCAACCTTGGTACTGGTCGATACGAAGTCGTCGGAATAGAGGAGCCTATCAAGTACCGATCACTCGTACTCTTCGATACAGAGCTCGAAAGACTCTACGGATTCGCTCAGATCAGCCCACTCTACAAATAGTATTTAAAAAAAGCAGGTTATTCACAACCTGCTTTTTTAATATGCGATTCTTTATAGAGGCATCTGGTTCCCCTTAAGGGCAGCTTCGATAGCTGCACCTAGAGTATCAACACCAGTCTTTACACGTTTTCCGTTTACAAAGAATGTAGGAGTTCCCGCGACATCACGGTCACGCCCTTCTTTATAATCATTGAGTACAATGTCTCTCTTGCTATGTGACTTCCAACAACGTTCTGCAATGTCTGTATCAAGACCGATAACTTCTGCCCAATCCATAAGAGTCTCGAGGCCAAGATCTTTCTGCTTTTCATAAGCAATATCAACAAACTCCCAGAACTTTCCTTGGTCCGCTGCACATTCAGACATTTCAGCAGCATCTAAAGCAAATCGGTGGATAGACCGAAGTGGGAAATGGTTAAATTCAAATCGGATATCATTGCTGTATTTTGCAAGTAGTGGAGCAGTAACTTGGGAATGAGCCGCCGAGCATGCAGGACACTGCAAGTCTGCAAACTCTTCAACAATAACAACTGCATTGGCGTTCCCTTTTGGAGGACGAACAGAAACATCGCTATCGCCGCCGCATGCAACGAGAAGGCTGGTAGATAGAATGGAAAGTGAGAGTAGTTTTTTCATGAGATAGAAGATGAAGAATAATCGATGAGTAGACTAGAACATAGGATTAAGGATGACAAGGATTACAAGGATTACAACGAGTACAATGAGAACAAAGATAACAACGAATCCTTGTAGTCCTTGTAGTCTTCGTAATCCTTTTTCTCTATACTCCCTCTCCCATGTCACTCTATAATAAATATCGGCCAAAAGTATTTACTGATGTTCAAGGACAAGAGCACGTAGTTGCAACCCTTGAAAAAGCAGCAGTTTCAGGAAAATTGGCACATGCATATTTGTTTGCAGGCAGTAGAGGAATCGGCAAGACAACCATTGCACGCCTCCTTGCAAAAGAGCTTATGACTCGGGGAATAGAAGATGAAGAACTAAAAAAAACAATTCAGAAAGGAGTCGATGAGGGAAATATTGTTGATCTTCTCGAAATCGATGCTGCAAGTAATAGAGGAATTGATGATGTACGAGAGCTCATCGAAAAAGTGCAGTACTCCCCTATCGTCGCAAGTGCAAAAGTGTACATCGTCGATGAGGTACATATGCTTACGAAAGAAGCATTTAACGCACTCCTAAAAACCCTCGAAGAACCACCAGAGTTTGTCTTCTTCATTCTCGCAACAACAGAGCTCAATAAAATCCCAACAACTATTCAGTCCCGTTGTCAGTGCTTCCCATTTAGACACATTAGAGAAGAGGACATTATCAGACGTCTCCAATACATTGCAGACCAGGAACATATAACAATAGACCGTGAAGCTCTGCGGGCAATTGCTACAGCCAGCGAAGGAGGAATGCGAGATGCTATTTCACTACTCGACCAGCTACAGTCACTTGAGAGTGTAGGGATCGAAGATGTAAAAAAGCGCACCGGAGGAACCGGTATGGAATATAGCGTGAATGCACTAGAGGCAATTACGGCAAATGATAAAGATGCTGTACTCAAAAGTATCGCAAAGGTAGAAGATGCAGGCATCCCCCTCGATGTATTTTTGCGTCACCTTTTAAAAAGCACACGAACAAACCTGCACGATTCCATTGCAGCGAACCATAGTACAGAACACAGCCTAAAAATGCTCGATGTATTCCTTAAGGCTATCCGTGACATGCGAACAAGCCCTGTACCAGGCCTGGTGGTAGAAGCGGCTCTACTGTCGCTCTGCACAAATGATGGCACTGTTGCAGCTCCTGCCATAAAAAAAGCAGCTCCAAAAGAGGAGCCGAAGCCAGAACCTGTTTTAAAGAAACCAGAGCCAGTAAAAGAAAAACCAGTTGCTGAAGAAGTAGAGACACCAGAGCCCGTATCATCCCCTTCGATAATCAATGCACCAGAAGTCTCTATTGAGACTATTAGAGAATCATGGACATCCGTTGTAAATGAAGCGACTCCATCATCAGTAAAGATGTCTCTCAAGAATGGTCGCGTGACAAACTATGAAAACAATACGATTACTATCTGCTTTTCATCCTCATTTCACAGAGACAAAGTACGAGGTGTCGATGCAAGTAGATCAGTAGAAGCAATCTTCGAAAAGATCTTCAAGCAGAAGCTAGGTATTCACTGCAAACTCGATGATGATAATAAGGCACCGGTAGAAGCAGCCAAACCACAAGAAGACATTGTGAACCTTGCAGATGCAGCAGCCGAGATTTTCTAATACAATGATGTCATGCACAAATCAGAAGAGAAAAAGATTCTTCGGCAAGAGATAAAAAAGCGTATTGATGACATGGATACAGAAAAGCGCCATGGAGAAGGAAGAACTCTTAGTCGTATTCTTTTGAAAAGTATCCCCGAAGGATCGACTGTGTGTGCATACTTCCCTCTGAAGTCTGAAGTTGATATTCGGCTTCTATTAAAAGAACTGCTCGACAGAGGGGATACAGTCTACCTTCCAGTCTTTGCTGGTGCAGATACAAAAATGATCTACCGAAAAGCAGAGAACCTACACAACTTGCCACCTGGAGAGTTCACTATTCCAGAACCACCAAAGTCTGCAGAAGAGCTAGGAGACAAAGAAGTGGATATAATTCTTGTTCCTGGTAGAGCTTTTGATAGACAGGGCAACCGTCTCGGCAGAGGTTCTGGTGGATACGACACCTGGCTTGAGTGGTACAAAAAGCATCATCCGCGCACTCCTCTATGGGGAACCTGTCTTCAATGTCAGCTTATGATCGAAGTACCAACAGAGCCGCATGATGTCCTTATGAACGCCGTAATTACTGCGAATGATTACATAGAAATATCTTTAAAAGATTGATCATTATGATACTATCAAAGCATGACCTACCTACCATCACTCAAGGAAACTGATCCAGAGATCCGCGATCTTATTATGGAAGAGGAAACACGTGAATGGAATAAGATGCGACTCATTCCATCCGAAAACTACGCATCACATGCAGTAATGGAAGCAACAGGATCTGTCCTTACAAACAAGTACTCAGAAGGATACGCAAAGAAGAGGTATTACGAAGGTCAACAGATGGTAGACCAGGTGGAGATTCTCGCAATAGAGCGAGCAAAGAAAATGTTTAATATGCCACATGCAAACGTACAGCCATACTCAGGAAGTCCTGCAAACATGGCGGTGTACCACGCAGTCCTTGAACATGGCGATACTATTATGGGGCTTGCTCTTCCACACGGAGGTCACCTTACACATGGTTGGAAGGTAAACTTCTCTGGAAAAACCTACAACAGCTCTCCTTATGAACTCGACCCTGAGACAGAACTTCTTAACTACGACAAGATCCTCGAACAAGCAAAAGAAGTACGACCAAAAATGATCATTGCTGGATACACTGCGTACCCTCGTATTATCGACTTCGTTAAATTCCGTGAGATCTGTGACGAAGTAGGTGCACTCTTCCATGCAGATACATCTCACATTACAGGGCTCATTGTTGGTGGCGTTCACCCAAGTCCATACCCAATGGCAGATACTGGAATCACAACCTCACACAAAACACTCCGTGGACCACGAGGCGCAATGATCCTCTGTCAGGAAGAGCATGCAGTAAAGATCGATAAAGCCATCATTCCAGGACTACAAGGTGGGCCACACAACAATACAACAGCAGCAATCGCAGTTGCCCTTAAAGAAGCAGATACTCAAGAGTTCAAAGACTATGCAGCGCAGATTGTAGCAAACGCAAAGACTCTTGCAGAACAACTCAACAGTCATGGTTTTAGGCTTGTTACTGGCGGTACAGATAACCACCTCATCTTGTTCGAGACACTGAAGTGTAAGGGGATCTCTGGAAGAGATGCAGCCAGAGCCCTCGATAAAGCAGGAATTGTAACCAACTGTAATACCGTTCCATTTGATACAGGATCTCCTTTCAATCCATCTGGAGTCCGTATTGGAACACCTGCAGTGACGTCTCGTGGAATGAAGGAAGCTGAAATGAAGAAACTTGGAGACTGGATGTCAGCCGCTATCGATAATGCAGACGACAACGCTAAACTTGCATCTATCGCGCAAGAAGTAGAAGAATTGTGCGAAAGCTTCGATTGTCCAGGAATAACGCCTTCAAACTGGGCATAGGGATAAAAATACAGTAGGAGCAAAAACCCTAAAACCCCTGTTGCCAATAGGGAAATACGGTATACTGTCTCGGACGTATTTATGCGCAAATTCCCTCTCATCTTCATCTTGCTTCTAAGCGCTCTTGCCACACCGCAAGAAGTTTTTGCATGTTCTTGTATCGGTTTCACTGATACAGAAGAACAGCATACTGCATCATACAGCAACGCAGATCTCATCATCCAAGGATCTGCAATCTCTGTGACAGAGAAAAGTATGTCCCTTGTCTACAACGTTAGTGTCGAGAAGGTATGGAAAGGACAAGCAGATGCATACATCGAAATCGAAACAGCAAATAACAGTGCCGCATGCGGAATACAGCTTCCACCAAATGAAAGTACTATCATCTTTATCAATACAAATGATGGCACGTATCACACAGGGCTCTGCAGCGGAACAACAGCAGTAGACATAGCAGATCTTGCCATATGGCTCGATAACCACGACGGTACCGAACCAGAGGCCGAGCCAGAAGTCATTGCTGGACCAGAACATGAAGAAGATCCAGTTGAAGAAGAAAATCGTGTATTCGACGACGTTCCACCTAATCACCCAAACGTCAAAGCCATTACATTTGTCCGCAACGAAGGAATTGTTAGTGGATACAAGGATGGAACATTCCGACCAAACCAGACTATAAACCGTGCAGAATTTACAAAGATCATCATTACCGCAAACTTCACGCAAGAAGCGACAGATAACTGTGAGTCACAAGACCTCTTCTCCGACGTTCATCAAAGTGACTGGTACGCAGACTATGTCTGTATCGGAAAGAATGATAACGTTATAGATGGATACGATGATGGAACATTTAGACCAAGTAATCCCGTTAACTTTGCAGAAGCAGCCAAGATTGTTATCAATGCATTCGCCATTAAGACCAATCCAGAAGACCAACAACTTAGTGTGTGGTGGAAGCCATACGTCTTTGCAATGTCCCGTATTGGTGGCCTTCCCCCAAGCTTTACAGATCCAAACCAGCTCCTCACTCGTGGTGAAATGGCAGAAATAATCTATAGAGTCATGACAGGAATGTAAAAAACCTGAGAATACATATTTGATACACAAATTGTAGTTTTTCCTTTTACCTAAAGCATAAAAGGTAATGTTAAGTATTGTATAAATTTTGTATTCATAAAATATATTTGATACTAAGGGAACTTGGAAAAGTTGCAGAATATTTTTTAGTTGATAAGATAACATGATTTGTCCAGTACAGATCGCCACCTCGAGAGAGGCTATAAGTCCATCAGCCCTAGTTCACCTCGGTGAACTGTGCACTCACAGTCGGAGCTCCGACCAAAAACAAATACAAAAGGAGCAAATACAAAAAATAAATACAAACAGACACCGGAGTTCCGACAACTTCTAAATAAGATCCTTCACACCACAGATGAGTAAAGAGAATAGTAATCATATAATTATGGTTACCATTCTCTCTGCTACAGAATGCCCCCCTAATTCCTCTTGGTTTCCTTGGCTCACGCTTTGCTGAAATCAGTTCCGAGGGTCTCGCCAGGTCACGAGTATAAATAAGGTACCCTGATGCGGCAGAAAGATAATACAAACACAAACTGACTTCGTACCGACCTTTATCTAGGTGCTGATAGTCAGTTTTTTTATATTGCAAAAATAAAGAACTAGACGTACGCTACTCTCCTTCTGTCCCCCATATAATTATGATTACATCACGCACAATAATAGATACTTGCCCCTCGAAGTCCATAAGACGTAGTGGGGTGAAGAAAAAGTTCCTACCATTACTGGCGACAATAATCATTACTGCAACTGCCCTACTCCCACTTGGGATCCAAAAAGCAGAGGCTGTAAGTTACTACCCAACCTATTCTTGTTACTACCGTGACATTTCAGGAAGTTGTTTAAGTTATCAAACAAGTAATCCTTATCATCTCAGGTTAACGTATCCATTCAACAGCATGTTCAATGCAAGTGCAGTGCAGCCAAGTACATGGAACAACAGATACTCTAACTCTCAATATCGAAACTTCCGCTACGAAGGAAATGGAGAATGGCGCAACTACTACGACGAAGGGGACACATACTACGAATACGAATCTACTCGTACCTACTGCACAGGAAGAGATTGCAGATCCTACAATCGATAAAGATTAGGCTGAAGAAGGTTATAGAAAGACCGGTTGAAGGTTCCGGTCTTTTTTTATTGCCAAGCACATAGGGTCTTTATGTATAGTAGGGCCATGTTCTACATATCAGCCCATTACAAGTTCGTGCCACAGGATGAAGAAAATCTTACTACTCTGCAGGAAGATCTGAAGTCATTTGGTGAAAGTATCGGTATAAGCGGATTGGTACTAATAGGAGCTGAGGGGCTTAATGGTACAGTTTCTGCAGAATCTGAAGAGTATCTTCAGCAGTGGAAAAATAAGCTAGAGAGCATATTTGGAAAAATGTCCTTTAAGGATTCTTACGCAGATGAGGAGCCATTCAAGCGATGGTTTGTAAAGATTCGTAAGGAAATCGTCTCACTCGGTAATACAGACATTGTTCCAAATGGGCATCACAACCACATTTCACCAGAGGAATGGGATAGGATGATCAACGAAGAAGATGTTATTGTCCTCGACACACGAAATGACTACGAAACAGAGATTGGTATCTTTGAGGGTGCCATTGATCCGAATCTGAAAACTTTCCAAGAATTCCCTGAATACGTAAAGAACTCCGGTATTTCAAAGGATCAAAAAGTTCTTATGTACTGCACAGGCGGTATTCGCTGTGAAAAAGCAAGCCTAGAGATGGAAAGACAGGGCTATACCAACGTCTATCAGCTAGATGGAGGGATACTCAGATACATGAAAGAGCGTCCAGATCACAAATGGCAGGGGGAATGCTTCGTATTCGACCACAGAGTAGCCGTAAATAAGGATATGATGCCCTCAGATCGCTACGGACTCTGTCCACACTGCGGAGACCCAGGAGACCAGAATATTAGCTGTGAGCACTGTTCAAAAGACGGTGTGATGTGCATACGATGCCAAGGGTCCATGGATCACACCACATGTAGCAAAAACTGCGCTTATCAGCACAATCTACGCCTTAAAAAACAGACACTGGTTTAATTGACAAAATTAGGTCATAAACATACTATACCCGCCTTATGAAGCGATATTCATCACTTTTGGCGAGCCTACTCTTCGCAGTAACATTAGCGACACCCGAGCAGGCCCAGGCACTCAGTTGGGACTGGGTTCCACGTGTACTTGGAATCGAAATCCAATACCGTGGACTCGATGCAACTCGCTATCCAGGATTCGAATGTAAGAAACGAAACTCTTGGGGAGACTGCGTTATCTTCAGCTACATTACAGAGAACGTCCCAAATAAACAGAAAAACTATTACCGCAGAGTCTCCTCTTTCCTTGGATCAGACCTTAACTACTCGGACTGCCAATACGACGACTACAAAAGAAGTACAGCACCACGAACACGATACGCCATCTGCGACTACGGAACTCCTCAGTACTAAGCAGCTCCATTCTTCTTGTCTAGCTCTGCCTGTAAGCCCTTGCTGATTTCAGGAATTCCACCAGAGGTCTCGAGCTTCTTTTCTAAATCTATCTTTGTCTTTTCTTCATCTGCGTTCAACGGTTCTCCGAGCAAAGATTTTTTTCGAATCATATTATAATCATTCATCCACATTTCTCTATCTCTCCATGCTCTGTATTCAGGAAGCTTCATCCCCTTCTTCCGTGCCTTCTTTATTTCTTCATCTTCTTTTTCCTTAGCCTTTGATGCGACCTTTGCATTACTTCTTCCCTCTGCAGCAGACGCTGCCCAACGCAAAATCTTCTCCTCGATAACTGACCTCTTTTCGGTATAGCGTTCACGAGACATTTCACGAATCTTTTCGACCCTACCCGGGTCTTGTTCAAAAACTGGTGGCGGTAATGTCGATACAGAGAAAGGTTTACTCGGAATTCCATCAATCATCAATCGCATATACGCGTGATACTTTGGAAGGCTGAGAATATCTTTCGGTGTTACCGCTTCTTCGAACTGCAAACTCAGCACCTCTGCATCATCACTTCCCACCTGGAAAGAGAACAATGAACCAACATTACCAAATACAGCATCACGTAACTTTGTACCGTTATCACCTATCAATAACTGTGCTACATACTGGTTAGCCATCGTCAGGTTAAGGCGGTATTTACGAGCCTCAGAGAGAATCGTCGCAAAAGATTCTGTCGCAAAGTTTTGGAATTCATCCACGTACAGGTAGAAATCTTTACGTTCTTCCTCTGGAATATCTGCCCTACTCATGGCGTCGATCTGAAACTTCGTTACAAGCATAGACCCAAGGAATGCAGATGCATCCTCTCCGAGTTTTCCTTTACTCAAATTCACCAAAATAATTTTTCCTGTATCCATTGAATGACGAATATCTAATCGACTCTGTACCTGTCCAACAATGTTTCGAATCAGAGGTGTGGAGAGCAACTGTCCAACCTTATTTTGAATAGCAGCAACAGCTTCTGTTCTGTACTTCTCTGTCCACACTGCATATTCATCATTCCAGAAGCTTTTTACCATTGGGTCCGTCACTGTCGACACTACTTTTGCTCTGTAAGAATCGTCTGCATACATACGCATAATTCCAAGCATCGAAGAACCCTCTGCTTCCAAAAGGGCAAGTAAGGTATTACGAAGGATATGCTCCATACGACCCGAAAATGAGTCTGGCCACATCTTCATAAAGACACTCATAAGACCAGAGGCAACGAGATCTCGCTGGCTTGGATCTGGACAATCCAAAACATTAAATGACAGAGGGAATTCCTTATCTGATGGATCGAAAAGAACCACATCATTGCTGCGACTTTTCGGAATGAACTTCAAAATTGCATCAATCAAGTCTCCATGAGGATCTATCACTGCAACTCCTTTTCCTGCATGAATATCTGAAAATACCATGTTCTCTAAAATAGTAGACTTACCCATACCTGTTTTTCCAATAATATACGCATGTCGTCCTCGGTCTATTGGCTGGATACCAAACCTATGACGCTCACCACGGAACACCGCTTCACCAAGTACTGTAACATCTTCCCTCTCTGCAAGTGGCAAGTTATTCGGTGGCTCTAGCTTCCTACTGAGCACCCAATCGACATTTGGTGTCTGAACCAAGATCGTTGGCATGTGCCACACGGTAGCAATTTCTTCCGTTGACAGTACATATGGACGAGAACGCATACCATGATGCACCGCAGCCTCTGCCTGTACCTTGTCAGCACCAAAAGCATTAGAATGTGGCAGCGCAAACTGCCTGAAGCTTCCAATCATTTCACGAAGCTTCTCTTCCCCGAGAGTCTTATGCTCTTTAGGGCAAATAACACTGAGGCGTACATTACACGTAAACAGCAGCCGATTCATCTTATCAGCAGAACCTGTAATTCCATCTTCTCTATCATGCGTTCGTGCACTTGCCTGCGCCATATCATCTGGGTCATATGAAGACTCTGTACCGAACAGAGATGGTGCTTTCAAGAACTTTGAAAACCCAGGCCAGGCGCGAAAACCTCCAAGGAGTAATGCAAACGGCATGTACACATATCGCCTCCATCCACGTGCTAGTTGCATACGAGAAAAAAGTGCTGCATGACGAACCGAAACCGCAGACATTCCTTTCTCTAGCAGAGGCAAGAATCGCAAAGCGCGACGTCTGAAATCTCCTGTTAGTGGACATATAACAACAGATACATGTCCCCGAATACCAGGAACAGGATAACGTGACAGTGTCGATGTAATACCCGCAATCGGGTCCACGTTTACTCGTGTAAGCATGTCATCGAACTGAGGGTGACGTTTGATAGGGAAGATCTCGGGGTCTGTTAACACCAAATCTACCGACAGCACCACTTCATCCTCCGACGCAGAAAATGGATCTTCTTTTATATATTCAATATCGATATCTGGATACTGGGCATACAACTGAGACTCTGTAAGACGCACGGCATCGGCAGAAGAACGGACATAGAATCCAATCTTTCCATTCGGAGCCATACCAATCTCGAGTCCTACGGGATTCTTTCCGGGAAGGGAGTGCAATGCAGAAATTGCAGACTCCGCGTAGAGCGGGCCGCGTTCGTTTTCCTGGGAAGGACGAATCTGAAGGAGTGTTGATGTCATTATTCTGTTTTTAAGAGTTCGGTAATCATGTCGAGTGCCACAGTATTATACCCGTAATCCATACGCATTGGTCCAAGTATTCCAATCACCCCCTCTTCCCCACGTACAGTGTACTTGGTCACCATCATGGAACAACTATGGATCTGTTCGAGGACATTCTCTTCTCCAATGTAATAGTGAATCTTTTCGTTAATATCCATAGAAGACAATGTTTCTGTCAGGTGGTCTTCTAGGACTTCAGCAATACCACTCGCAAGAGTCGGATTAGCTTGAAACTCTGGCTGCTTTAGTACATTTGAAAGGCCCAGATAATACACACGAGACTTATGTGGAACAGTTGCAAAAGCAACATTTGGAATCATATGCGTAAGAAGTGCCACTGCCTCATATACCTTCTCTTGGTCTTTCTGTTCTAAGTAAAAAGATTTTAACGATTCAAACTTCTTACGTACCACCGCTTCCCTACTGTTTGGCTTCATGTACTGCCGAACATACAACCGATATCCAGACGCAGTTGGGACGCGTCCAGCTGAAATATGTGGCTGCTCTAGAAAACCTTCATCTTCAAGCATTCCCATTTCATTTCTAATAGTTGCACTACTACAATTAAACTCTCCTGACTCCAAAAGTTTCTTCGATCCTACCGGACCCGCAGTCTCAATAAACTGGTCTATAATCGCTGCTAGGAGACGGGATTGACGATCATTCATATATATATTTTAGCATTCTTTGGCTTTGAGTGCTAGATCTGATACTGAACGATGAATAGTCTAAATATGTGTATATTAAGCCTTTTTCGCAGCCATTCTCTTCTGGAAACGCTCTACGCGTCCTCCTGTAGCCTTCTCCTGTACCTTTCCAGTATAAATCGGGTGACAGTTACGGCAGCGCTCAACAGTCATTTCCTTCACAGTAGATGGCACTTCAAACACCATTTCACATGTAGAACATGTGGTTTTAGCGTCGCCGTGTACTTCTGGATGGATTGCTGCTTTCATAATTGTGCTGATTTTAGAGAATTTAGCTCTCAACGCAAGGATTCTTCTAGTTTTTTGCTACTTTTTTCGCCTCAGCAGCTGCCCTCTTCACACGTCGTTCTTCCTTTTTGATAGCTTCTACCTCTTCTTCCTGCGTTTCTCCTGCAGCCTCGAGTACTGCTTCTTCCCCCTCTTTATCCTCCATTACGACACTCATGGTAGCGACCTTATCACGAGCCTTAAGGCGCATAACGATAACTCCCTGTGTAGCACGTCCTCTGGAAGGAATGTCTGAAAGACGCATTCGGATAGTCTGACCTGACTTACTGATACAAAGAAGATCTCCATCCTCTCCTTGCTGCAAGATGCATCCTCCAACGATATCACCAGTTTTAGCGGTAAGCTGTGCTGCTTTTACCCCCGTTCCTCCACGACCCTGGAATCGATACTCTTCAACAGAAGTCATCTTTCCAAGTCCATTTTCCATCACGACAAGAAGCATGCTTGTCTTACTCTCTTCAATAGACCCAGCTTCAACAACAATGTCTTCTCCTGAAAGCTTAATTCCACGAACTCCAGCTGCACTTCGTCCCATCGCGCGAACATCTGCTTCTGGGAATCGAATAGCCTTACCCTTCTTGGTAACAATCAAGATTTCACTCTTGCCAGTCGTTGCAAGAACCCACTTCAATGAATCCCCTTCGTTCATCTTCTGAGCAATGAGACCACTGCGGCGGATGTTCTCGAACTGTGAAAGCTCTGTTCGCTTCACTGTTCCATGCTCTGTAATCATGAAGAGGTGTGTTCTGTCTTCAAGGTCTGACTTCAAAATAGATGTCACCACTTCGTCTGGCTGCAACTGCAACAAGTTTACAATCGCCTGCCCCTTTGCAATACGACTTCCCTGTGGAAGTTCGAACGCAGGAAGCTTGAAGACGCGACCAGTGTTCGTGAAGAACAACAAGTCATCGTGGTTCATAACATGAAGCAATGTCTGGATCTCATCTTCTTCTTTCGTTGTCATTCCCTTTACACCCTTTCCTCCACGAGACTGTGCACGGAACTGCATAGGAGAAAGCCTCTTTACATAACCACCAGAGGTAAGCGCTACGATCATTGGCGAATTCGGGATAGTATCTTTCGCGCTGAACTGTCCAATAGCATGCTTTACAATAGTAGTCCGCCTAGGCTCTGCGTATGACTCTTTCACCTTTGTGCATTCATCTTTGATGATTGAATCAATCTTTTTCTTATCAGCAAGAATCGCTTCGCACTCTGCAATGAACTTCAACTTTTCAGCAAGCTCCTCTTCGAGCTTCTTTCTCTCAAGACCAGACAAAGTCTGAAGACGCATCTGCAAGATCGCATCAGCCTGAAGGTCTGAAAGCTTAAACTTCTTTACAAGGTTATCTTTTGCAATGTCTTTATCAGCACTCTTCTTAATAGTCTCGATTACTGCATCAATGTCATCCAAGGCAATTTTAAGTCCTTCAAGGATATGAGCACGATCACGTGCTTTATTGCGGTCGAATGTAACACGACGAGTGATCACTTCACGACGATGATCGATGAAGATCGTCAGCATCTCTAGTAAGTTCATGAGGCGAGGCTGAAGGCCATCTGCCAAAGAAATACAGTTGAAGCTAAAGCTATTTTGCAAATCTGTATGCTTGAACAATTGGTTCAGAACCTTCTGGGGATACGACTCCTTCTTGAGCTCGATAATCACACGAATACCATCACGGTCAGACTCATCACGGATATCTGATACTCCAGGGATAATCTTATCAGTGACAAGACGTGCCATCTTTTCGATCATCGTAGACTTATTGACCTGATATGGAAGTTCAGAGATACGAATACGGTATCTGCCATTCTTTCCTTCTTCGATTTCAGCCTTACCACGAACAGCAACGCTACCACGACCTGTTAGGTAAGCCTGCTTTAGCACTTCTTTGTCATACACAATTCCTCCTGTTGGGAAGTCTGGACCCTGAACATATTGCAGAAGGTCTTCAACAGTTGCATCCTCATTATCAATGATATGCAAAATTGCAGCCATCAATTCTGCAAGATTATGTGGTGGAATGTTCGTAGCCATACCAACCGCAATACCAACCGTACCGTTCATGAGAAGAACGGGAAGCTTCGTTGGCAACACTGTTGGCTCCTTCTTCGATCCATCGTAATTCGGTCGGAACAGCACAGTATCTTTTTCAATATCTTGCAAGATCTCTTCTGTGATCTTTTGCATCTTGGCCTCGGTGTAACGCATGGCCGCTGGATTATCACCATCGATAGAACCGAAGTTTCCCTGTCCATTTACGAGCATGTGACGCATAGAGAAGTCTTGCGCCATACGTGCGAGTGCATCATAAATAGAAGAATCTCCATGCGGGTGATACTTACCCATTACGTCTCCGACTACTGCTGCAGACTTTCGGAACTTTGCATTACTTCGAAGCCCAAGCTCGTGCATAACGTAAAGAATTCTACGGTGAACAGGTTTTAGTCCATCGCGTGCATCTGGAAGAGCACGAGATACGATAACGCTCATCGCGTAGCTCAAGTAGCTTTCCTCCATTTCCGTGACAATACTGCGTGGAGCAATACGCCCAATAGAAGAGAGGGTTTCACCAAGGTCCAGTTGTTCAAACTCGCTTTGGTTTGGCTTAGCGTCCTCTTGCTGCTCGCCTGCGTTGTCATTGGTATCAGCCATATAAATCCCATAGGACGAGAAGATCATACCGAAAAATCCGCCAGAAGGAAGGGGCAAAAGGCAAAGAATTTGCTAAGATAGAAGCAATGTTATCGATAATTGCCACACCCATCGGAAACCTTGGGGATATCACCCTAAGGGCCATTGAGACTTTCAAGGCCTGCGATGCCATTGTGTGTGAAGATACCCGTGTAACAGGACAGCTTTTAAAGCACTTAGATATCCCAAAGAAAGAGTTCATCTCTTGCCACGGATACACCAAACCAGAGAAAGTAGACGGTATTATAGAGCGCCTCAAAGGAGGAGAGCATTTGGTAATGGTATCAGACGCTGGTACTCCTGGTATCTCTGATCCTGGATACGCACTTGTTTCCAGAGCCCGAAAAGAAGAACTAACAATAGAGGCTATCCCCGGTCCATCCGCATTCCTCACAGCATTGTCTGTTTCTGGCCTCCCTATTAATCAATTTGTCTACATGGGGTTTCCCCCTCTAAAGAAGGGGCGACAAACACTCTTCAGATCTTTTGCGGAGGAGAAACGAACCATCGTTCTGTATGAGTCTGTCCACAGAATAGAAAAAACTCTCTGTGAAATTGCAGATGCACTAACAGAGCAACCAGACCGAATCGTCGTCGTCGCACGAGAGCTTACAAAAATGTATGAAGAACTCACACATACCACTGTTGCAGAACTAAAAAACACTGCAGCAAGTATTACAAAAAAAGGAGAATTCGTCGTTATCATTGGTGCACAGCGTTAAGCCGACTGATCCCGAGACTGCTTGAGTCTGTAATGGTCTACCATACTTCGGTCTGAGTCTGGATAAATAGCCATATTTGGACCCCCTCGACGGGAATCTATTTCGATGTCTGCCATCTCGTTCATAGCTCTTTTTAAAGAACTTCTGCTGGTATGCATAAGCCATCCCAAACCAATACGACTCAGGAAGGTATGATACTCATCTCTTCCAACATCAACGAGTCTTTTAAGCTCTCCAATCTGTGCTTCACTTTTCTGTTCAAGTGCAGCGCGGATCTCATCCTCTGGTGTCATTCGGTCAGTCATAATTATTCGAGCATAGTAAGCGGGTCAATATGTTTTCCATCTTTGGTCATTTCAAAATGAAGATGTGCACCAGTAGTAACAGATCCAGCCCCAGGTGTACCAGGAGTTGCCCCACTTAATCCAATAATCTGACCAGCGTCAAGAGGCTCACCAACAATGACATCAATACTTGAAAGATGACCATACAAGGTTGCGTACCCATTACGATGACCAACGAGCACATACGAATACCCCATACCTGAGTCTAGTGCAAGGTACACAATACCGTCAGCTGCAACTTTTACAGGAGTACCGTGTGGCACTGCAATATCAATTGCCTTATGAGGAATACCAAAGAATGCAAGGTAGCTGGCTTCCAAAAATCCAGCAGTTATGCGTGCTTTCGCTGGCCAGATAAACGCATCAACGTATCCTTTTTCTTCTTCATATTTATTAAACTGTGGATCTAAATCCCCTCTTGCAATACGTTGCCTCTCTTGGCGACGAGCAATCTGTGCGTCAATGCGTACTAAATGATTCTGCAAAGCAAACATCACCTCTTGTGTCTGCCTCAGCATCTGGCGTGCAGCCGTTAGCTGATAGGTATTTGCACGAACACGCTTTTCATTTCTTTTCAGATCAACAGCCAGTAGACCCTGTTTCTTTTCAAGCGCTGTATCTCGCGCTCGTAATGCAAGCAGCTTCTCGGCAGTAAACACACTGCTACCACCGGTGAATTGAAGTCCTGCACGTTGGGCCATGCGTCTCAGAAACCGACTAGCCTGATGATCAGCAAGCCTATCACTAAACCGACGTGAGCTAAGGTCCGATACTAATGTCGATACGTCAAGTTCCCTCTCTGGTGCTGCTCCATGCAATACCTCCTCTTCCTTCAACTGATCAATCTGACGTTGCAACATGCGACGCTTTCGCTCTACTTCATGCAACCGAGTACCAACAAGCCTCTCATGACCAGATGCCGCTCGCAGTTCATCAAGAAGTTTAAGTGATTGCTTTTTCTGCGAAAGGATAGATTCTGTTGCATTCTCTTTTTCCGATGCAACGTACCCTCGCTCAAGAACACTTGCCGTTATCTGCACACTGGCAGCAACAGAAAGGATAATAAATGCCGCAAGAATGAGTAGTGTATTTCGAAAATTCATTTCTATTCATTATACCAGAAATTTGCTACACTTCATACTCATGATTGCTCATCTAAAAGGTACTATTCATAGGCTAAACCCCGAGGAGGTGACCATAGACGTCAATGGAGTTGGATACAGAGTCTATGTTCCAATAAACGTATGGGATGAGCTCAAAGAAGGCTCTGAAGCCTTAGTATTCATCTATACACATATTCGCGAGGACCGCTTAGACCTTTTCGGATTCCTCGAAGACAGCGAACGTGTCTTATTTGAAAGATTTATCGGAATGAATGGCATCGGCCCCAAACTTGCACTCGAGCTCTCTGCAGTTCCAAAAAGCTTACTCATGCAAGCTGTCGGGTCCCAAGAACCAAAACTTCTGACAACAGTAAAAGGAATCGGGAAAAAGACTGCTGAAAAACTCTTACTTGATTTGAAGTCTCTTGCAGAGTCTCAGCCAGAAATATTTGGCACAAGTGTAAGTTCTGCTACAAAAAACTCTACATTCGACAATGATGCAGTAGAAGCTCTGAAGACTCTTGGGTATGATACCGGGACTATTATGAATGTCTTAAAAGACTTATCCGAAGACCTTACAACAACCGAAGAGCGTATAACCGCTGCACTTCGCTCCCTCTAATCCTACCCCCTAACCCTACTCCCACCCCCCTACCCACATGCTTCAGCTCGACATCTCCGCATCAATGGGAAAAGTTATTACACCGAATAAGGGAATTCCAGAACAGGAGTTTTCCGCTTTGCTTACAAGCCTGAGGCGCTATACAGAAAACTACAACTCTGAAAGGGAAGCTGGTGAGCATGCATGGGCAGATGATCCAAAAAATGAAGAGGTAATTACAAAAGTAAAAGAGGTGGCAACGTTTGCAAGTGCACAGAAGATTTCAACTGTTGTCTGGATTGGTATTGGCGGATCGGGACTAGGTCCTAAGGTACTGCGAGAAGTATTCGAGACACCAAACACACCAGAGTTTATTCTCCTCGATACCATCGACCCATACATGCTCGATATGTACGACAGTATCCTCGACTGGAAAAATACTCTTCTGGTCGTCGTTAGTAAGTCTGGTGGAACGTTAGAGCCTATGAGTGTTTTCTTCCACTGCTGGAAGAGAATGCAAGAAGCACGCGGGAAAGAAGCAGGTAACTACACCGTTGCCATTACTGACCCAAAGAAAGGAACTCTTAAAACATTCTGTCTCGAAAACGGAATTCGAACGCTTCCTATTCCAGACAATGTAGGAGGGAGGTACTCTATCTTCACACCAGTAGGACTATTACCTGTTGCCCTTCTTGGTGCAGATGTCGATGAGTTTGTACGAGGCGCAAAAGAGATGGACACCATCTGTCAAAACGTCACACCAGATGAAAACCCAGCGGCAATGCTCGCTTCTGTACAGTTCCTACTCGACACCAAAAGGGACTGCAATGTCCGTGTCATCATGCCTTATAGCCAAAGACTCGAGTCTTTTGCACGCTGGAACCAGCAGCTTATTGCAGAGAGCCTTGGAAAAGTAGAAACCAGTAACCCAATCCCCCTTGCAGCAATTGGTACACAGGACCAGCACTCCCTTCTTCAACAATGGATGGCAGGGCCGAGGCAGCAATGGCATATCTTTATTAGAGAGATTGAAAAGACACCATTTAAAGTCCCAAATGAGGTAGAAGAAAGCTTCAAGTACATTGCAGGCAAAGAGTTCGGTGACCTCCTTGATGCATGCTACAAAGGCACAAGTGATGCACTGACATCAGCGAAGAGGCCGCACGTCACAATTGGCCTAGAAAAAATAGATGAATACCACTTAGGCCAACTATTCTTCCTCTTCCTCGTAGAAGTAGTCCTCCTTGGAAAACTCTATCGTATAGACCCATATGGACAACCTGCAGTTGAAATTGGAAAAAATATTACAAAGAAAATCCTGAACGAAGAGTAATCATTATCACGTATTTTAGGATTCCGAATTGCACTCAATTTTCATAACCGTATAATCATATACGAATTACCCCACTATATCTTATGTCTAATACTGTTACCGACGGCGACTTCGATAGCGAAGTACTCAAGTCAGATGTTCCTGTTCTTGTAGATTTCTGGGCACCATGGTGTGGCCCATGTAAGTCAATGATTCCAATAGTCGACGAACTTGCTACCGAATACGAAGGCAAGGTCAAAGTCGTAAAGATGAACGTTGATGAAAACGCAGAAGCTCCTGGTAAGTACTCCGTTATGAGTATCCCAACATTTATTATCTTTAAAGGCGGAGAGCCTGTTGCAACGTTTGTTGGAGCAAAATCTAAAGAAGACATGGCCAAAGAGCTCGATAATGTCACGAGCTAATTTCACCTCGTATCATCAATACTCATAGTGCTATACTCGCACCATGAGTATTGTTTTTGGAATCTTTGGGATGCTGATCGGTGTATTTATTATTAAATACCGTGAGCGCATCGGAGACTCAGTAGGAGAAGCATACTGGATGCGCCACATTGGCGGCATATACAATTTCCTGATCCTACTCGGTGTAGCAATATTCTTTTGGTCCATTGCCACAATGACTGGAACTGAACAGATTTTCTTTGCCCCTCTCTTCTGGATATTTGGAGGAGCGCTCGGTAGCTAATACATAATAATAAAATCTCACCGAGATGAGATTAGTTTGGTGGAGCTGAGGAGATTCGAACTCCTGACCCCCTGCTTGCAAAGCAGGTGCTCTAACCAGCTGAGCTACAGCCCCACATATTGTTAGACAATGATGTAATTGATCGGTGGGTTAGAGCAAAGCTTCATTATATGGCTCGTATGCCTGTTGGCATACTCGACCCAGCTGAGCTACAGCCCCACATATTGTTAGACGAAGGACAGTATAAGCAAAAATGCCTGTTTGCAAAGGTGAAAAGGTGTAGTTTTTTACGTAACAATCTCCTCTAGTCTTCCCTGTTCTACTGCACTTTTAATCTCGAGGCCAATACGCTCACCAACACTCATAGACTCTCCATGAAGGTATCCAGAATATGGAGTAGCACGGCTACCAGGACTTCCAGGAATTCGGAATGACACGTCGAAGATAACAATGTCCTCTCTTCCCTCTTCCGCAACAACCGCACCTTGAAGTGCAAACGGTCCGATCATTCCTTTACCACTTGGGTCTAAGTCTTTTGGTAGCTTCTTGCACTGAGCAACAAACTTCTCGCCCATATCAAATGCTTTTTCTAAAATTGATTCTTTGACAGTGCATGCAATGTGCCCTGTTTCTATCATCTTGAGAGGGACTGATTGCAGCGCTTGAATTTGCTGAGGAGCGGTCATCCGTAAAAAACCATCAAGGTTAGTCTGTCTGCGTGTATCTGTTCCCATGAGCTCTAGCTCTCCTGTGAGTGGGCTATAAAAGTAATTAAAGTTTATAGGTGCACCTACCACAAATTCCTCGACAGTAGCCTCTCGCCAATTTGATGCAATTTTTCCTTCGGCCTCCATCTGAGATCCAATCCTCTCGTATTCTTCATCAGAAGTAACAACAAAGAATGCTCGTTCATATCCACGTTCTGCCTCAGCAGCTTTCACAATCACCGGACGGTCAATCCCTACCCCCAACCCCTTACCCCCTACCCCATTATATATCTTCGGCGTTCTAATTCCAGCATCCTGCAGTAAGTGATACTGATTATATGGCTGGTCGCGCTCTTCGATCTTCAGCAATGTTCGCGATCCAAAGATTGGAACTTCAAAGTTCTTTTCTACCTGAGAAAAATCATCAAAGTAGACCCAGAAGTATCTGTTGTGTACAAAAATTGTATTCATTTTTCTTAGCTTACCTTGGACGTCTGCATCAAGTACACCATCAAATCCTTCTTTTACAATGACCGTATCGATACACCCTCTTTCTCCTCTAGTTTTGTAGTACTTTTCAAATGTCTTCTCTCTTCCCTCTCGTGCAATGCATACAGTGTTAAAGCCAAACTGCTTCGCACCGTGTGAAACATCCAGAGCACTGTGACCACCAAGAACTCCAACAGTAATATCGGATGTATCGTAGCCGTTGAGAATAGAAGAAATATCCATAAAAGTTTATCCAAGTATATCTGCAAGTCTGTCACCTGCAATCGCTTGTTTGATATCGAGTGCAACACGCCTCCCTGTGCTCATTGGAACATCATACTTCAGTGCTGTGTATGGTGAACCTTCAACAAAAGGATTCGTTCCAGCAACAATTCGTGCGCTAATTTCGAAGCAGAAAATTTCAAGCTTTCGGGTCACAATACATTCCAAACAGAACGGTCCAAAGAGTCCTTTGCCATTCTTCGTTATGTCCTTACTAACCTTCACCACGCTCTCCCCCATCTCAAAGAATTTTGGAAGAAGTGACTCTCGTACAACAATCGGAATGTTTCCAACAATGGTGTAACTGGTATGAATGTTTGCTGCCAACTGGTCCTCTGCCTTAATACGTCCGATGCTATCTGCATTACTTTCGTATCTCTTATCAAAGCTCATGATTTCGATCTCACCAGTGATTGGAGACTGGAAGAAGTGTGCGTAAACCGGCACTCCTACAATGTACTCCTGAATTGCGTAGTCATTATTATCTGGGTGCTTCTTGTTTTTCACTTCCCAGAACTGTTCTGGCGATTTTGCAACAAAGTATCCAAAGCCTCCACCTGCACCGTGGAACTTTACGATTACTGGCTTGTCGATTTCTTCTGGATCCTTAAATACTCGTGGTAATTGTAGCCCTGACTTCTCCATCCACTGCCTCTCCATTGTCCTGTCGCTCTCCCATTCGAGGATCTCTTTTGTACCGTAGTACATCGACTTCATTGCCTGCACTCTATCGTGTCCCATATACGCAATAAACGACCCGTGAGGAATGATAATGGCATTTCGCTTAATCAGCTCCTGCTCTAGTTCTTCGTTCCAATCAGAAAAGCTATCGACACTAATAATCTCGTCTGCAACGTTATACCCTCTTTCATCATAAACACGCTCTGTCCCTTTCTTACAGATAGCCAAAGTCTTAAACCCTTCATCTTTTGCACCTTTTAATATCTGCAGCGCACTATGGCTTCCAATCGTTGCTATAACGAAGTCTTTTGGATCTTTGGAGGCCGGTAAAGTGGAATCGGTCGCAGCCATGATATTTCAGAGACTTTACCCTTTTTAGAGGTAACCGGCAAGCTCTTTTTTTATTGCTACAGCCAATTCATCATTAATAGAAACACGTAAAGTCGATATAGAGATATGATCAGAATCAAATAGTAAATCAGTAGAGCCTTCATCTGAATCTACCACATGGGGAAATAAAGCATCAGCACAGAGATACTGTTCATTAGTGACTGACTGCCCCTGGTTAACAAGTGCTCTTATTTCAGGTGCCTTCCACCGTATTTGCTCTAGTGCAGCCTGCAGAGCAAGGCTTTGACCAGTATGAACACCCCATAAATACCGAAGCTCCCCTATCATTTCATTAATTTGACACTGAAAAGCTCCAACCTCTACCTCTACTTGCTCGACAGGTTGACCTTCAACTCGTGCAAGGACACCAAATATAGAGGAATATTTACTAATCCATTGAGTCATGAGATAACTGATAATATCATTTTTGCAAATAGCTCTATATGCATCGATATTGTCGAGACCAAGGTGAGAAACCACATCCAAATTTTTCCAATCTTGACCACTAAGCATTGCTCGCTCTGGGCCTGTTGCAAGAAGCTGCTCTGAGTTCTTACCCATTAACCGTACCTGTCGACTGAGGTATTCAGGAGTTTGCACATCAGAGCCGTCTGCATGAGTCACCATTCCCATAGCAATTAACGCTACTCCGATCAATTTTTGTATGCAAGCAATTTTTGCTGTACCATAAGGGTATGAAACGCATTCTTACATTCATGACTTTGGCTTTTATTCCGGTCGTAGCACTCGGATTCCTCTTTCCAGACCGAATCGCAGAAATGCCTGCTACGGAAGAAAAGTACCACTCGACACAAGGGGCAGATATTGTCGTATTTGTACGTGATGGATGTCCGCATTGTGCAGCATTTGAAGAATATGCGGAGGAGCATGAGCTTGCAGTTCAGTACTACGAAGTAACCAATATTGATGCGCAAAAATACTTCTCGGACTTGCAGCAGCGCGCTCCTGCACTGAACCAAGGAGTCCCAACAATCGTTATTAATGGAACAGTTAGCCAAGGGTACGACACAGACGAACACGGGGAAGCAGTTGTCGCACGCCTACAATACTGCCAGAGCTCTGCAGACGGATGTCTCGACTTTAAAGATTTCATAAAGAGTGATGCAGAAGTAGAAGTAACTGCTGCCGGTAAAACTTGCAACGAGGACTGTGATGCAGACCTCGACAAGTATACGTTGAACCTATGGTTCATTGGAAAGACAGACCTCACACTTATGAGCCTTCCGGCGCTTAGTATCCTTCTTGGGTTCCTCGACGGGTTTAACCCATGTGCTATGTGGGTTTTAATCACTCTGCTTACCCTTCTTATTAATACGCATGACAAAAAGAAGATCTGGATTATTGGCGGAACATTCCTCTTTATTAGTGGAGCGGTGTATTACCTCTTTATTGCAGCGTGGCTCAATGTATTCCTGATGATCGGATACAACTTCTGGGTCCAAAAAGTTATTGGAATCGTCGCCATTGGTGGTGGTGGATTTTATTTATATGAAGCTTTTGGAAAAGACCCAAACCAATGCAAGGTGACAAACCTTTCTGCAAGGAAGAAGACAATTGCCAAGATGAAATCCATCATGCAGATCACACAATGGCCAGCGTTGATCCTTGGGGTCTCTATTCTTGCAGTCTCTGTAAACATGATCGAACTAGTCTGCACAGCAGGACTTCCTGCCGTCTTTACGCAGATCCTTGCATTTAACGACATCACAAACCTTGCCAGGTACGGGTACATTGGACTCTTTATTATGATGTACATGATCGACGACCTGGCAATCTTTGCTATCGCGATCTACACACTGCATGCAACAGGAATGACGACGAAGTACCGTCGCTTCACACTGATCTTCGGAGGCCTCCTTATGTACGCACTTGGAATGCTGATGATCTTCGCTCCTGAGGCTTTGACGTTTGGGTAATCTCCTCTCTTGCCCCTTTTTCCTTGATGAAAAAGAGGCGGAAAAATCAAGGCAGACAGAACTCGTTCGAAGAAATAACACTCGCACTACTCGGATGCTCCTCGCCCAGGTCACTGCGTTTGCTTACAGCAACTGGTTCTCGTCGCTGTATCCCTTTCACTCTTAGTATATTCTTCGTCCTCAGACATGCAGTCTGCCAGACGATCGTCTGCCACTGTAGTATGGACGAAGATCACACCGCTTCATTTCTTCTTAGTGACGAAGAGCTAAGTTGCCACAGCAAGCTTAGTCGAGGAGCGCACAACTCTGTCCTCTCATTATTTCTTCGTTCATATCAGTGGCTAAGATTTTTGGTTACTTTTGATCTTTCAAAAGTCACAATAGAAAAAGGTGAAATGCAAAAAGAATGGAGGTGCCGGCGAGAATCGAACCCGCGAATGGAGGTTTTGCAGACCCCTGCCTTACCACTTGGCTACGGCACCATAAAGTAGTGGACCAGATTCTAGCAGACATTCAGGGTAAATATCACGCTTATTTCTCCTCTTCTATAGGCTCTGAAAAGACAAGGTGTTCAAGAATAAGCATCATGTCTTCCTCGAGTTCTTTCGTAATAGATACAGGCGATACAGCAGTTGCTGTAAATCCTATGTCTTCAATAGCAGTACTTACCTGGAAGAAGCGACGACGCGGCTCTCCTTCTATCGGTTGCGCAGTAAAGATGTGTAGAGAGACATCCTCTCCGTCTACCGTGAAATCCTTCGAGTCTACCAACGTATATCCTTCCATAACTTCTATAGACCTAATACTTGCAGAGCTATAGTTCTGCGCAGTTACGGGGTTTGGTAGTCGCTCTTTTGTAACGGCAACTGTTGGAAACTGACCAGAAACAGACTCTGAAATCTGGAAAGCAACAATTGTCTCTTCTGGCACACCTCGCTGGCGTAAAGTCTCTTTATCAATAATCTCCCACCCCTCAGGAAGACACGTTCCGACGGTCCCATCCCAGTAATCCTGCTCACAGCCAGAACGAGCAGAACCCCCGCCACAAGCGGCAAGAAGAACACAGGCTGAAAAGAGGAATATTCGTTTCATAAATGTAATAGTACTATAAAGTAGGCCTCGAGGGGAAATCTGAATGATCCGTCACCCTGGAAAGATTGTAGACAACTGCGTATTACCATGTTCCAGTCACACTATGTATATTGAGCAAAACACGTAATAATGTTAGAATAGTATGATTTATGAAGAAATACACACACACATTATTGGTTGCAGCACTCTTTGCACTCCCTGTTAGTGCACACGCTCTTACGATAGATGCCATGGATACTGTGGCCGGACTTGCGACAGAAATTAGTATTACAGATGCGACGCCGGGAGACAAAGTTGAACTCTCTATCACTCCTCCAATTGGAAATACATTTACGCACACATTAAATGTAGGCGACGCAGGTGTAGCACACACATGGATTGCAGGAAGCGACCTTGAAGTTGCAGGTGAGTACCTGCTTTCGTCTGAGAGCATTGTTGCATCACTAGAGGTGCACCCAGATAGTATCGATACACTACAAAGCTATATCGATATGCCATCTCAGCAGATCGCAATTGGCGAAGAGGTCACTGTAACAGTGGTCCTTGTAGACAGATACGGAAACCCGCTTGCAGGACGCATGGTCGAACTAATTTCTAGTAGGCCTACAGATCTTATCCAGTCAATTTCGAGGGAAACAAATGGATACGGTGAACAGCAGTTCGTTGTACGTGCATCAACAAATGGCGCACTCACATTACGTGCGATGGATATTATTAGTGCACAAATGATAGACGACTCAATCGCCCTTATGGCGGGAAGTATTACAGAGAGTATGGGTGGACCAACACAAGTTGCATATACTGCTCCGCGAACACCAACACGTTTCTATTCAGATACCAATGTCCTTGGTGCAAGTCTTCTCGGGCAAGTTGGCGAGTTCCAAGAGCTCGACCACTTCGAAATTCGTATCGGAGATCGGATTACATCAGACAAGCCAATGCTAAGACTGAACGAAGCAGAGGATATTCGTATCACTGCAATCGATCAAAATGGAAATATTTTCCAAGACTACGAAGGCACTGTGTATATGGCATCAACAGATCCATCTGCAGAGCTACCAAAAGATGGAGTCATTCAATTTGGATTTACAAACCAGGGAGCACGAAGCTTCCCTCTTGTCCTAAAGTTTGGGAATGCAGGTGATCATATAATCATTATTACAGACAGTCCAAATGCAGCCCCTGAAGACCCACGAGATTCTCTTGGATTTATGGCAGTATCTGTTGTTGGACAGCAGATCATCGATAAGCCAGATATTAAAGTAAGTGTCTTTGAACCTCAGGCAAATGCCAAGTTCAATGAAACAGATATTACCGTGACAGGAAACGGACCTGCCTTCATTAACCTTACGGTTGTCGGTGGATTAGAAGACGTTGTCGGAGAAACAGACCGAGATGGTAACTTCGCTATTCCAATCACGCTCGATCCATTAGAAACTGAATTTTCCATTATCGTGAAAGATATTGATGGACGATATGAATCTGAAGCACGTGCATTCTCTATCGACATCACTCCCCCTGCAATTAGCAGTATTACATTCACACCAGAAAACCCAGTAGAAGAAACAGATGTCCTTCTTGTTGTTCAGACAGAACCAGGTACACCAAGTGTCACTGCAGAATTCCTAGGAGAAACATACACGCTAACAAACACTGACCCAACCTCTGGAAAGTATCAAATGCTGATCCAAGCACCAGAAGGAGGAGGGACACACGACGTTACCGTAACCACATCAGATGCTATTGGAAATACAACATCTGATTCTGCAACATTTGGCGTATCACTTCGTGGCTTGCCACAGGTGCAAAGTGTCATTGCAGAAGCACAGATCAATGCAATTGCATTGCGTTGGGATCCAGTGGGTGAAGAGGAGGAGATTGATGGATACCGTATTTATGTCGGAACGGATCCGCGTGAATTCCTCTACACACTCGATACAGATCGCCCAACAGCTGCAGCAACAGTTGCAGGACTCCGACCAGGAACAGAATACTTCTTTGGTATCACTGCCCTACAAGAGGGGCGTGAAAGTGAAGAGGAAAGCGACGCAGTATCCGCTATCGTCCTTGGACTTAAGCTCGAAATTACCCCTGGTGACGGGTCTGTCTTTGTCGAATGGGATGCCCTTACAGCAAACGTTCCACTCTCTTCATTCCTTTTGGAATATGGCACTGAACCAGACGAGTTCACAGAGAAGCGAACACTAAACGGAGAACTACGTGCATACACATTGCGCGACTTGATCAATGGAATTACGTACTTTGTGAAGCTCACTCCAATTACGACAACTGGTGAACTTCTCGAAGACCTGTCTGCAACCGGGCAAGGAACTCCAATTGGAGGCGGCTACACAGCAGCCCCAGGAGACCCAATCCCAGGAGGGCTCCATGGAGCAGCAGGAGAATTCGAAGGACCACCACGCACTCCTGCAGTGCCAGACCTAGACCCAACTGGTGCTCCAGCATGGATGCTCTGGTCAATACTCGCAGTCAGCGTTGTCCTCTTTCAGGTACACTTACGTAGAAAAAAGAACATGCAAATGCAAACTGCATTTATGCAGGCAATGCAATCACGGTACAATCTTTAACATATGGGACACAGAACGCTTTCCATCGGAGGCGCTACCTACGACCTGTTTGTTCGACTGCCAAAAGGTGCGGTAGCTGAATGTAATAGTGCAGACTCTTTTGCGTTACCACTCGGTGCAAAGATCCGTGTTGAAAACCTCATCGAAACATGTGGGGGTGGCGCAAGTAACACTTCTGTCGGACTCGCGAGGCTCGGATGCAGTGCATGCTACGAAGGTGTGCTCAGTGCTGACCAATGGGGCGAAAAGCTTATGCAGAACTTACAAAAAGAAGGTGTAGATACCAGCTGTGTCACCGTCGTTGAAGACGAGGTCAGCAGCTATTCTATTATCCTCTCAGGTAAAAGCGGCGAGCGTGTCATTCTCTATGAACCAGGAACAAACAAGCATTTACATGATGCCAATTTTGATAAAGAAATGCTTTCAAGCGTTGATTGGGTCTTTCTCAATCATATTCAAGAAGGCAGCTGTGTCATTCAAGATGATATCGCTGAAATGCTCTCTTCAGAGGGTGTCCCATGTCTCACATGGAACCCAGGCGGGTGCCAGATCGACGCAGGACTACAAGCTCATGCAGAACTTTTGAAGCACACAGATCTCCTTATTCTCAATAAAGAAGAGGCTCTAAAGTTTACCAAAACAGAAGAAGTAGACGCAGCCATTCGCGCCCTTATACAGTCCGGCGTTGCCAATATTTGTATCACTGATGGAGGGAACGAAACGGTCGCTTCAGATGGTACAAATATCTACGCATGTCCGGTGCTTGAAAATATCGATATTGTGGATACAACAGGGGCAGGAGACGCTTTTGGAACAGGTGTGACATGGGGTCTAATGGAAGGACTGATCTTGCCAGAAGCGCTAAAAACAGGTAGTATAAATGCAGCAAGTGTCGTGGCCTCAATCGGCGCACAAACTGCACTTCTTACAGACATAGAGATCAGATTACGGCTTACGGAATGCTCTCTTGATGTCTCTTCATATCCCCTCTTATAATCATGTCTGACGACAAAATCTTACAGATCCAAGAACTAATCGATGGTGCATCATCTGCACTTAAAACTGCGAATGCTCTTTTACGAGAAATGACTGGTGTCGTCGATACAGGAAAAGAGCGGAACATGCTTCGCGCAACCCACACAGCACCAGCTACATCCAGCGAAAGTGGAAAAGTGGTTGAAGGAATTTTCGACGGACAGAACATGGTTGACGGAGAAGGACAGGAGTATCCCATCCCTGCAAACTACGCATCAAAAAGTAAACTTGTTGAAGGTGATGGTATGAAGCTTACTATTACAGACGAAGGGAAATTCATCTATAAACAGATCCTTCCTATTAAAAGAAAAACTCTCTTCGGTGTCCTCATTCAAGAGGATGGACAGTACAAGATTCTCTGCGAAGGAAAAGCGTATCGCGTACTCCTTGCATCTGTCACATTCTACCGTGCAGAAGTTGGAGACCAGATCAGCATTCTTCTTCCAGAAGATAGCGAAGCGACATGGGGTGCTATTGAAGCAGTGATTCCGAAAAACATTGCAGAAGCACAAGCACGTGAAACAGTAAACAATGCATCAATGGAAGATGGTGAACTCAGTCCATCAATAGAGTAAGACGACAATTATTTTTTGTGGTACTCTGCTGCCAATGAAGTTGGCACCAAAAATTGCGGCACCTGTTCTCCTTGCAACGCTATGCGCTGGAGTACTAATGGTGTTTTTATGGTGGCAGCTCACAGAATCTACAAGACTTCTACAAGGACAAAGGTTCGATGAGTCAAAACTCCTCGGTATTCCAGTAGAAGCAATGCCAAGTGAGCTCATGAATACAGATGACATCTCTCTTATGCACTTGAGGCAAGGTGATATTCTTGCACTGCGTGGAGAATGGGCAGAAGCACAGAACGAATACGAGCTATCAGTAAAAAATGATGGAGGACTCCCCGCTCTTCGTAAGCTAGCCCTTGCACAAATGCAAAGAAGAGACACAAAAGGCGTACGTTCTACACTCAAGAAAATGAAAAATGCAGGGGCACGAGAAGAAGATGTCTTGCTCCTAGAAACAATCATCCTGCTACGGTCTGGAGAACTGATCGACGCACAGAAAACGCTAGAAGGGGCAGAAGATTCACCACAGCAACATTATGGTCTCGCTCTTCTTTCTATCGTACAAGGTAGCCATCAGCGTGCAGTAAAAGAGCTCGGACTCACAGCAGAAGGATGGGATCCAATCCTCAGGTCTTACGCGCGAACTTTGCAGTCTGCATACGACGAATTCATGCTCTTCCCTGAAGGGTCTGACATGCACTTAATCACACTGCTTTCACGTGCGCTTGCGCAGGTGCAAGAATGCGAACTAGCACTCCCCCTTCTTATCCAAGTCACGAGCGTAAAAGATGACTACCGTGACGCATGGATAGTACAAGGATACTGCGAACTTGTAACAGAACGCGCAGAGCAATCACTCGCCTCCCTCGAACACGCATACTCACTCGACCCTCAAAAGCCAGAAGTACAGTACTTCCTCGCTCGTGCATATGCTGCACTGCACGAATACCAAAACGCGATCACCTTCTTCGAATACTCTCTCAGTAATGGCTTCCAACCACAGGCAGAAATTCGAAGGCTTATCGCAAAGAACGCACTAGAGATTGGAAATGCAGGACTCGCTCTCGACCAATACGACGCTCTCACACTAGAGTCGACTGCCACACTTGAAGTCTTTGAAGGATACATCTCAGCAGCAGCAGCTCTCGGAAGAACAGAGGAGGCATATACAAAAGCAATCCTAGCGACCTCGCGCTGGCCAAATGACGCAAATGCTTATGACCTTCTCGCTGGCATTGCACTTCAGATAGATAAAAAAGATGATGCACGAAAAGCTATTCAAAAGGCACTCGACTTGAACCCAAATCTAGAGAGTGCAAAGCAGAAGATGGAATTACTGTAATGTACAGATAACAAAAAAGACCAGAATTCAAGTTATCTCTGGCCTTCTTTGATGTGTTAATGCTTCCGAGCTATCTGCAACTATTCTAAGAAGGGAGCTGCGAGCCTATGGAAACCACGTGAGGTGAGGTGACCCCGATTCCCTGCCTTGCTACGGTATCTCGTTTATTCTCGCTACCGGACGAGTCCTTCGACCAGAATCCAAGACAAGGTATAACACCTTGGGACTCATGAAGAATTAGTGGGATGCACGCTGTAGAGCGACCTCTCATCGACAGAGCGTCATCGCAGAGCAGAGAGGGCGATAGGCACTGTGTGCGCATCGCCCTCTCCGTGTTTCCTCTTTTTGTGTGTATGTTGGTGTGAAAGTGTGTGTTTGTGTTGTCCGATCCGCTTCAGTAAGCAAATCAGATTATTGTACGTGTATAAGAGGTCCATAGCAACTCATTGGAGTAGACGAGTATCAAGAATCTGTTATGAATACATTTGTTATTCATAAGGGGCAGCAAACAGGCTCTAATCGTTATAAGCTAGGCATATGCCACACCTCATCCGAACGGCCATAATGATCGTTGCTGCCATGATTGGTAGTGCGATAGTGCTCGCAGGGCTCATACTCGTTGTTGGAAACCTTACGACGTACGGCCACACGCCAGCAGACTTCTTGCCAGAAGACCGTACGGTGGCACTCTTTCACGATGTAAATAAGGACACTGTGCAGAAATGGTCTGCCCACTTCCCTGCTCTATCAGAAGCAGTATACGAAACAGGTTCACTTATTGGCATTATTCAAAATGAAGACAGCACGTATAGTGCGGCAATCTTTACACGAGCAACCGCAGGAACACTTGGGCAATATGCCGTGAGCTTTGTAGGTCCATCGATTGAAACACTCGTTGGAAAACAACAGTCTCCTCTTGGTAAAAATACTACATACAGAATGCTTGAAGCTGCACATACACATATGCCATGGATCTATATTGCAACGACTGCACTGCCACAACCAGACGGCATTCGAAGCACACTAGAGTTTGCAGCACTCTATGGAAACAGTGACGCAGTTGGCATACAAGAATTAAGCAATCACTTTGTAGTGTCCTCACAGGGCAGCGCTAACTACATTAGTATTCAAGAACAAATAGCAGAATTAGGAAACACTATTTTTCGTGTCAGTATCGCAGAGCCTCAAGTCCTATGGAAAGAACTACACCAGGCATTACCTGCACAACCAGCAACTATCATTGACGGGATAATCAGACAGTATCTTTCTGCGTGGGGTGTAGGCATTAGCCTCGAACATGACATCCTCGCACTCCTTAAAGATCCCTCAGCAGTACACATCACACAGTCTGGTTCTATAAACCACATACTTCTTGAAGGATCTATGAAAAACATACCAGCCAGAGGTCGTATCCTCGACCGCATTCACGAGAGCTTTATCGGCACCCTTCCAGCCACAACTATTACAAGGCGCGTGCTCGACAAACGCTTTATGTCCGTAGACATTCGGCACGACGAAGACCAAATACAAAATAGTCAGACTCGTACTGGAAACTGGGTTGTACGTGAAACAACATCGCAAGTCGATGGGTCGAGTATGGTATCCGCTACGAGCAGTACAGACTTCTTGCTCAGTGATAATCTGGACACTCTGCAAGAGGCCATAGAATCAAAAGGTCGACTACATACACCTTCTTCTACAGAACTGATACGATCACAGGGAATGATCAAACTATCAGAGATCGACGTACTACTCTCCTCGATACTTCAATCTAAAGACCGTAAAACTCTACGAGAAGACTTCGCAAATACACTAGAATGGGATACGATAATCAACGGATTTATCATCCAAAAAGACCTATTTTTCTAGATTACTTACAGAATTACCACTACTCTCCCCTCCGATATGTCACTCCTTAAACCAGCAAAATTTTTCCTTGGCCTCTCAACAGCACTTGTTGTCGTCAGCATTGCGCTATTTATTGTCCCAGGACCACGTCTTAGTATCGACTTCACAGGAGGAACCATGATGGAAGTACGTATTCCTGAAGAAGCAACAAAAGAAGATTTCAATGCTGCCCTTGAAGGATTCGAGTCAGAAACAGCACTGGGAAACGTTACTCTTACTATGACAAAAGATAGCAGCGTACTACTACGTATGAGAGATATCAGCAACGAAGAGCACATCGCACTCCAGAAGCATTTACGCAGTGAACTTGGTCAGATCAAAGAGCTTCAATTCACTACTATTGGACCGACAGTAGGAGCAACCCTCAAGAAGAGGTCATTCTGGGCTCTTGGAATCGCATCTATTGCGATTGTTCTCTATATCGCCTTTGTCTTCCGAAAGATCCCACGAAAACTCAGTCCATGGAGATTCGGTATTATCGCAGTAGTAACTCTGTTGCACGATATCTTCATTACCGTTGGTATCTTCGTCATCATCAGTCATACCACATCATTCGAGTTTGATACGCTCTTTATTACGGCGCTTCTGACTATTCTTGGTTACTCTGTAAACGACACGATCGTTATCTTCGACCGTATTCGTGATAATCTAGCTGAACAAGGTAGAAAAGAGGATTTCGCAGCCGTTGCAGACCGTAGCCTTAGCGATAGCGTCACGCGATCTATCAACACATCAGTATCGACACTTATCATGCTTTCAAGCCTCTTTATACTTGGATCAGAGAGTATTCGCTGGTTCGTTCTTACATTGATGGTTGGAAGCATTATCGGAACCTACTCTTCACTCTTCCTTGCAACGCCACTCTTGGTTTTCTGGAAGAAAAAAGCGTAATAACCCAAGATTCTATGACAAACGCACCAATTATCAAACGGCTCAAAGCAGGACGCGTAGAGTGTACTGTTACATTTACTGAGGCTGAAATCGCCCCTGCAGAAGAGAAAGCGCTTCACGAGCTCTCTCGTGATATAGAGATCCAAGGCTTCCGCAAGGGAAATGCTCCTATGGACCAAGTGAAAGATAAAGTGGATAGCGACAAGCTATTCCAGCAGACTATTCACCACTTATTGCCAACAACATTCGAAAAGCTTATCGAAAGCGACAATATCAAGCCAATCATTCATCCTCGTGTCGAAGCTGTTAGCCAGTCTCCTCTTACAGTAAAGATTATCTTTATCGAAAAGCCAGAAGTGAAGATTAAGGGTATCGACAAAATCAAGATTGAAAAGAAGGAGCCAGAAGTGGACGAAAAAGAAATGAAGAAGATGGTCGACTACATTCTCGCAAAGCACAAAAAGATAATTCCAGTAGAGCGCGAAGCGAAGTCTGGAGACCAGGTTACTATGGACTTCTGGGGATCAGACAAAGAGGATAAAGAGATCGATGGTATCCGAACAGAGGGTCACATCGTCGAAATTGGATCTAAGGTTCTTATTCCAGGATTCGAAGATGCACTCATTGGAATGAAGAAGGGTGAAGAGAAAGCATTCACGCTCACCTTCCCAGAGAAATACCATGCAGAGCAACTGCAAAACCAACCGGTTACTTTCCACGTCACCGTAAAGGATATTGCAGAGATCAACATGCCAGAACTAAACGACGAATTTGCACAAAAAGAGCTTCAGTCTAAAGATGTTGCAGACTTCAAAAAGCAAATTTCAGATTCTATGCTTCAGCAAGAAATAACGGTAGAGCATCAGCGTCGTGAGCGCATTCTGATGGATGAAATTGTAAAATGCACAACAGTAGAGCTTGCAGAGGAGCTCATCAGTGAAGAGACAAAGCAAATGGTTGGAGAATTCTCTCAGCAACTACAGCAGCAAGGAATGACTATGGAAACATGGATGACACAGAGCGGAAAGAAGGCAGAAGAAGTGATGGAAGACATGAAAGAGCAGAGCACTACCCGCCTCAAACTTCGACTTGGAATGCAGAAGCTCATCGATGAAAAAAATATCGACATCTCCGATGAAGAAATGGATATGGTCATCGAAGAATTCTTATCGCAAGCTACTCCAGAACAAAAAGTAGAAGTAGAGAGTTCATACAAAAAAGGAGCTCAAGCATACGAGCAGCTCAAGTGGCAGAAAAATGTTGAAAAGGCGCTCTCAGAAATGTTGAAGTAATTCCTACTATTTCCATTCAACGCTTACACGTCGATCTGGATTCGTATGCTGGAACATTTTGCAGTGATCTTTATGAATCATCACCTCTCCTGTTCGACTAATGTTTCCAACAATGCGGCACGTGCCATGGCTATCTTGAGGCTTACAACATTTTGCATATCGTAGTGGCATACTGAGGTTTCCTTCCACTTGTATCTGTGAATCCTTCCGTTGCATACGAACAGGTGCCGTCGTTTTTGTACGTATTGCAGTGTCCACATCAGACAAAGCATCTAGTCTAGCAAGAAGTGTTGACCCGCGTTCTGCCCCCTGTCCAATCTTCATAAGTAAATCCTCTCGCTGGTGAAGGTTCAATGTCTCTCCGTCACACTTACGGAGCAAAGAAAGATCAGTTGTTAGTGGTGGAAAACGTCTTTTTTTAAGGTCTGCATTGATGGAATCTCTTCCTGCAGAGATTAACTGTGGGCGCTCAAGAGCATACAAATATCTGCGCAATTTACTACGAGAGGATCCCATCCGTAGTAACTGCATCCACTGTGTAGAAGGCTGAGGAGAAGAGTATTTTTGTATATCAACGACATCACCATTCTCCAAACGATAGTCCAATGGAACAATGGACCCGTTCACCTTTGCGCTACGGAATGATAGTCCAAGGTCTGTGTGAACCTGGAATGCAAAGTCGAGTGGTGTAGCCTCTTCCGGAAGCTCGATAATGTCGCCACGAGGGGTAAGGACAAAGATATGATCTGTATATGTTTGCGCCTCCTCACCATGTATAGCCTCTTGTCCAATAAGCACAGAGCGCAACTGAACTTTCTCCATAGCGCGTTCTGTTGCGCCATGCTCTTTATAGCTCCAGTGCGCAGCCACTCCATATTGCGCTTCTCTATCCATCTTTTCTGTACGAACTTGAATCTCTAAAAAGCAATCATCAGGAAGTCCTGCAAAGCCAGAGAGAGTGGTATGCAAACTCTGGTAACCATTGGGCTTTGGAAATGCAATGTAGTCCTTAAACCGATTGGTAACAGGACGACCAAGTTGATGCAGAAGTCCTAGTACCTGATAACAGTCAGCTTCTGACTGAACAATAACGCGCAACGCAAACAAGTCATGAACATTACTAATATGCGTTAACGACTTTGAATTCATTTTTTGGAAAATACTAAATGGCTGCTTCTCACGAGCGCTCACCTCAGCAAAAATTTTTTGTTGTCTCAAAAATACTTCTATCGCCTCCTGTCCTTTCTGCAAAAAATATGGATGGCTCTTGTGCTCATCTTCAAGTTGCTGCGCAATGCGCTCCGCATCAATCGGGTACACTACAGGAAACGAACCAGTTTCAAGTTTATGCTTCAAGGAGTAAATACCAAGCCTTGCAGCTACTGGTGCAAACAACTGAAGAATATCCTGACTCAGCCTTGTTGCCCTAGAAGGGTCCATCTGGTGTAAAAAATTCAAGATATATGTTCTATCACACAGCGTAACAAGCAAGATACGAATGTCATCCGACACAGACAAAAGCATCAAACGTAAGTCTTCTATAGAACGTCGTCTACCTTCAAGTGTGACATGCGACAGTAAGTGGACACCGCTTACAAGGCCGCGTACCTTTGGTCCAAACTGATCTTCAAGCTCCAGCAATGTCATTGTCTTCATTTCGAGAACATGATGTAACAAACACGCAATGACCGTATCTTCATCAGGTTGAAATGCTGTCAGTTCCTCTAAAATTCCAAGGGTATGATCGATCATCGTTTCCCCTGTCCAGTGTAGGGAGTCTCCATACATAGACTGTGCTGTTGAGTATGCAAGTCCCAGGCGCGCAGCATCATACGAAGCTCCGGACTGTGCAAGTCGGTTCAAGACTGGTGCCAACTGAATAGAGGCAACGTCACTCATGTCATATACATCTTACGACCATTCATCGTGTTTCTCTAGGACTATCGTGCACATTTTTTGGCCTATATAAGCCATTTACCGCCAGTTAAAGCGACGTATCAACGGTCAAGAATGAGCGTGACAGGTCCATCATTTTTTAGGCTCACATCCATATATGCTCCAAAAACACCTGCTTCCACTGTCTCAACGCCTAATTCCTTCAATTTTTTAATGAAATACTCATAGAGCACTTTTGCATCATCAGGCGCTGCTGCCCCGCTATAGTCCGGCCTATTCCCCTTTTGAAGGGTTCCAGCCAACGTAAATTGTGATACAACCAATATCTCACCGCCAATATCAAGAATAGAACGGTCATTCATCTTTCCGTTCTCTCCATCAAATAAGCGCGTTTTAACGATCTTCTCCGCAAGTAACGCTGCATGAGCAGATGTATCACCAGTGATAACCCCTATAAAAAGCAGGTATCCAGTCTCTATCTGACCAATAACCTCTTCACTTACCGAGACAGACGCTTCAGTAACTTTTTGGAGGATAACTTTCATATGCACATATTCTAGAGCATTTTCTTGACCCAAACACCAAAATGAATAGAATTGCATACGACCGAAGACCGAGGGCACAGGGCTGATGGCCTTAAATTAGTCTCTCCGAGGTATACAGCATCGTTTACTCGGCTTACGCTTGGTAAATCGTGTCGTCTACCTTGCTGGTCTCCCGGTCGTCCAGGAGACTTTTTTTTAACCCAAACCATTCCAGACACCTACTATCATGGCTCTCACTAAAGAACAAAAGGCAGATCAAATTAAGAAGCTTACTGTACAGCTGAAAGATGCTGAATCCGTCATGTTTAGTAACTACATTGGCCTTAATGTTGCAGACGTTTCTGAGTTCAGAAATAAGCTACGCGAAGGAAATGCAGAGATGAAAGTAGCAAAAAAGACATTGATCCAACGTGCATGTAAAGAAGCTGGTTTGCCAGAAATTCCACAAGACGACCTTACTGGTCCTGTTGCATGCATCTTCAGCTTTGAAGATCCACTATCAGGAGCTCAGATTGCTTTCAAGTTTGCAAAGAAGCACGACCAAGTCGTCCTCGTTGGCGGTGTATACGACGGAAAAGTTCTTACAAAAGAAGAAGCTACCGAGCTTGCGAAAATGCCAAGCCGTGATCAACTTCTTGCGAAGTTCGTTGGAATGCTTCAGTCACCTTTGAACAGTTTTGCAAGCCTTTGTACTTCTCCACTTGGAGGATTCGCACGTGCACTAGACCAGATGGCAGACAAAGGAGGATTTGTAAAAGATGAAGCACCCATCGAGACACCTCAGGACAAGCCTGCAGCAGAGCCAGCACCAGCTGCTGAGGAAAAAGCAGAAGAGAAGGTAGAGGAGAAAGCAGAAGAAGCTCCTGCAGCAGAGGCTGCAGCATCAACCCAAGACCCAAAACCTGAAGCTGCTCCAGCAGCGGAAGATGAGACTGAATCTTAATTTGTTTTTATTTCTATTCCCCTAATCCACATGGCTGACGATACAGCAACAACCGTAACACTCTCTAAGGAAGAGAAGACAGTAATCGACGCAGTCGAGAAACTGAACGTTGTGCAGCTAAATAACGTCGTAAAATTCATGGAGGAAGAGTACGGCATTTCAGCAGCTGCTCCGGTCGCTGTGGCAGCAGGCGCACCAGCAGGAGCTGGCGACGAAGGCGGCGCAGCTGAAAAGAGTAACTTCGATGTTGAACTCACCTCTTCAGGAGACCAAAAGATCGCTGTAATTAAAGCGGTTCGAGCAATCACTGGTCTTGCACTCGGCGAAGCTAAGGCAATGGTCGACGGAGCACCTAAGGTAATCAAGGAAGGTGTACCAAAAGACGATGCTGAAGCAATGAAGAAGCAACTCGAAGACGCAGGTGCAACAGTTACTCTTAAATAATTACGGTTTAGAAATACGATCAAGAGCTACACTACAATGTGGCTCTTTCGTTATATGCATATTTTCCTCTACAATGGGTCCAACCCTCCCCTCTCTTATCTATGCGAAAATTGATTATTCTTGTGATGCTAGCTTTTCCTGCGCATGCATTTGCGGCTATGGATACAGCAAGTGACGTACTAAGTACCACTGCCTTTACCGGTAGTCCTCGTAGTTTTGAGCTGCAAGCGCACAATCAAAAAAGTGGTGTGTACTACTCTGCATGGGTTAAGGGATCGGAAGAAGGAAAAGGTGAATGGTATAAAGCAAAGATGGACGTGACGACACATATGCAAAATGGTAACGACAGTAAAAAGATGAATATTCGTATTATGGTGTATCAGCACATGCTGTACGCAGCAATCATCGATGGAGATAATACTAAGTGGACATCTATGCCAATCGGAGACCTTAGCTCTGCGCATGGATTCTCTGTGTATCAACTACTAGAAAAGGCAGGTATTGATATATTAAACATCACACCTGCACTCACAGAGGTAGTGCACAATGCAAACCATCTTCTATCTGTAAACCATGAAGGGTATGCAGGGGGAAATGCATACTCATTAAAAACATCGAGCCCTGAACACAACACACATATTCGTATAAATACAGACACTCTAGGAAGGTTTGGCTATGCCAAAATCTACACAACCAATGGGTACTTTGTCGCTCAAGGAAGTACACAACCACAAAACAAAGCACTGTACCTTGGTGTACCACAAACAACCATTTCATACGACCACTTCAAAGGATTACTCGAAGCCTTCCGCGTCAGGACAACCCCAGAAGATACTTCTCCAACAATAGAAATTCAAAAAAATGAACGTGTCACCACGAGTAGGTCAAACAGAATTGTCCATGCGGACAGAAGTAGAGCTACTCCAAGAGAGATACCAACTGAGTGTGGAATAACTGGAACTATTGAAAGAGTAGAGCTCGAACGAAAAGGATTCTGTCCAACGCAGCGTTTGCACAAGCGCATACTTCATGGTAATGACGAACCAGGAAGAAATGGCCGAAGCATATGGAAAGCACGCGTCGAAACAGACCAACGTGCAGAAGCGTACAATACCATTTCTGAAGAAGTTGAAAACAATGCAAAGCGTCGTAACATGCATGCGATCAAAGCAATGATAAGCCGTACAACACTTCAAATGTCTGGGTCTAAAACAATCAACGACTGGATTACCGGAGAAATTATTCCGTTCTTCACACCAACAGGACGCAGCTGGATTGTTGAATCGGTGCTTCTTGAGGATGAATACGGCAACTCTGGCATTGCCCTTCAAAAGAGTACAACCACATCAACTGGTAAGCGAAAGAATTTCATCATCTTCCTTGTTGAAGAAGATGAGGGTGATGAGCCAGTAATGACGGACATATTCTTTCACACACGCCTCAGTGATTTGCGCGCAGAAGGGCTTATAGATTGATGTAAGGTGGGAGTTTTGGTATAATAAGAGTATATGAAACAAGTGCTTCAATCCCCATGGCTAACGGTAACTCTCGCAATAGTTGTCATGACTATTGGGTACGTTATGTACATAAGCCAAGATGGGGGCATTGCATCTGCTGGTAACTACTTCTGCCCAGCGCAGAGTGTTTGCCTTAGTGAAGAATGCATGGATAATGGATGTACATCCGATGAAAAATGTAAGCACTGCCCAGGTTGTAATAAAGCATCATAATATGTTTCTAAACGATAAGCATTTCTGGCGCCCTGCTGTTATAACAGCAATAGCTCTCAGTGCTTTTTTTGCATGGGTGCTTAATGCGCTTCCACGACCAGAGGTAACATCATTTGAAATCTATTACACACTGGTACTCATTGCACTTCTGACTCTTGATAGTGGCCTTGTATTCTTCCGTCTTAAAAAAGGAACATGTCCAGTGGGCGCTAAACGTGCATCAACACTTGCAGGAGGACTCGGCGTTGTCACTCTTCTTTGTCCGGCATGCCTACTCCTACCAATCTCTATCTTTGGACTTGGTCTTAGCCTCTCGCTCCTCGCACCATACTTGCCATTACTCAGAGCAATCGTGCTTCTTCTGCTCATAGTCAGTACACTGATGTTATGGCCAAAGAACGCATCACAGAAATAGACGTACTCCGTACAATTGCGATTGTAATGATGATTATCTATCACACTGCATTTGATTTACGATCTTTCTATAGCTGGGATATAGATCTTTTTGGCAGAAGTTGGGAAGTATTCAGAGTCATAACCGTAAGTGCATTTCTTCTTGCATCTGGAATGAGCTCTCAATTATCCAGTCGTCCTCTTCGTCGTGCAGCTATTGTTCTTGGATATGCATTACTTATCAGTGCAGTCACGTACATTTACGATCCCAATACTTTTATTTATTTTGGTATCCTTCATTGTATAGGCTTTGGAATGCTTCTACTTATTCCATTAAAAAAACTCAAAGAATTCTGTATCCCACTTGGCGTTGCCATACTTTTTCTCCCTACCCCCAACCCCCTAGCCCCAACCCTAGATTTTTATCCTCTCTTCCCATGGGTAGGGCTGATGATGATTGGTGCAGGTATCGGTCACTTCCTCTATATTCGCAATTCCTTCATAATTCATAATTCAAAATTCAAAATTCTTGCTCTTCCTGGTCGCTATGCCCTTCTCATCTACATGGTTCACCAGCCAATACTTCTCGGGATTTTATATGCAGTCTTTTCCCTTACCCCTTAATACTTACCCCTTACCCCTTCTCCACGCCCTGTAAGTCACACACTACTGTTGGAGGATGCACGATGTGTGTAGGATCCTTTCCAGACTGATATTCATCAATCGAATCAAAGCAGTCTTCGTACATATTTCGCATGCTCTCTTCTGCATAAAATGCAATATGGGGGGTTGAAACGACACTCTTATGAGCGATAAGCTCTTTGTTCTCCTCAAAGTTATGCTCATGCTCAAGTACATCGAGCAATGCATACCTCACCTTTCCACTATTAAGAGCGTCGAGCAATGCTGCAGAGTCTATCAACTCTCCTCTTGCAGTATTTACCAGTACAACACCATCTTTCATAAGCGAAAAGGCATGTGCATCAATCATATGATGCGTTTCTTTTATAGCAGGAAGATGCAACGTAATAATATCACTCTCCGCAAGAAGCTGGTCTAACTCCATGTAACGAACATGCAGAAGGTCTTCCAGTTCTATTGTGCGACATTTGTCCACTGCAACGATATTCATACCAAACCCCGCAGCGATCTGCGCGGTCTTCCGACCAATCTTTCCAGTGCCTACAATACCAATTGTCTTTCCACGAAGTGAAACACCTCGAAGCCCATGATAATCAAATTCCCCATTTTCTACCTTACGGTCTGCCTCTGGGATATGACGAAGAGTACTTAAGAGTAATGCAAACACGTGTTCTGCAATGACATGAGAACCATAATCCGGCACATGACACACTACTATCCCCTTACTGTGGCAGTACCCAAGGTCGATATGATTAGAACCAACACTACGAGTACACAAGAGTTTTAGCTTTGGTAACGACGATAGCAATTCTTTGTTCCAATCGAGACCGATAAACGAGGAAACAATTGTCGCATCTATGCATACCCCTGCAATATCTTCTGGGAGGTCTGGAAGAATAGTTGCACCAGGAAAACGAGCAGCGACTGAAGCACTGTCTTCTACATCAACCTGTAAAAAAACGATATCAGACATGTTTAAATGTAACGTAAAACTACTTTTTTAATATACCCGTAGAATACAAATAAGAACAAGACAGTTCCAATAAGGTTATGGAAAAGTGCCGCGGCAAACACTGGGTAATACTTTCCAACAAGAACAATCAACGCAATGCGCAGGACATTCACGACGAACAACATGACAAGTCCTCCAAGGTACAAAAGAAACAACCGACCGTGCCTTGCATTACCGCTGCGCTCCTTCGAAAACCATACAAGGCCATAGAGAATGGTAAATATTGTCGCAAAGCGGAAGCCTGAACATGCAGGGCCTACATTTACCGAGAAGTTAGCAAGAGAGACCTGCATATATGCAGGTCCAATATCTGCTGGGTGCTGCATTAGAATTAGTAAAAACTCTACCAACATCATTGTTGGCTTATACACAAAAGAGAAATACTGAACCTCTAGAAACAAGCCAAAGATAGAAAAGACCGTTAGTAGCACTATCGCTACTAGTGGCCATTTAAGACTGCTCAAAAACGATACTCTAAACATCGTAAATAAACCGACAACAAATGGCAGAAGAAGAATTGTATAAAAGCCTCCACCAAGGAGCGATGCATAAAACATTGACGAGTTCTGTGCTTTTGCCTGCAAGGCAATAAGTGTTGCGTAATCAGGATGCAAAGAGTTATACACAATAAGCATTAGGAGTAACATCGACGCCCATCCAAATACTGCCTGCTTCTTTTTTGGAAAGCCTAAATCAGCAGAATCAAAAGATTTTCGATAGAGTAGTACAAAAGCAACCAGAAGGAGAGCCAAGACAATAAGTGGTAACCCTTCTATCTTCGTTGGGACGAGGGATGGCTTACCTGTTATTCGAGCCAGCCACTCCGACGGAAAAACGTTTACTGACATTACAGTCAGCAGGAATAAGAATACGAGCCTGCCTGCAACTGTTTTTTGTGTAGGATGAAGCATATTAATACTGATTGATCATACCATCCAGCATCCCTTCTCTGTAGAGAAAATACACTCCACCAATTACCAAAAAGATCATTGCCCACTCATGAAGGTCTGGGACTGCTTCAGTGTAGTAAACCGTCACAGTTATATCATCTACAAATACATCACTTTGTTTTGCGGAATGGCCATTCTGGTTAGCTGCATACACTACACCAAAATCCGATGCATTTATCTGCGCAGCAGTGGGAGTAAGGCCCCAAACACTAATATCAGTAGTGCTACCATATGTATCTGTCCTCTCTGCGGTATTATCTAAAATAGCCCCTACTGATAAATTATTGCCTGTTACTGTTCCAGCTATTACGAGGGAAATAACTGTATCAGTAACGTCATCATTCGAACCAGTGACAAGACGATATTTACCCATACTTACTACTATCCCAGTAATAGTAGACCCCGAAGGTATTGCAAACCCAAAATTCGTACCACGCAGATAATCTGAATCATCACTACTAGAGCTACCACTTAGGTCTACTTCTGCGTACGTTCCATCATTTATTTGTATATTCGTTGGGTTAAGCCAAGCTTGATTATCTACCCTTGCAACATTAGCACCAAGTCCCGCAACTGCTGTAACACTCGCAGCCATGCAGATATTTGGAATGAGAAGGAGAGCCAGTGTTGTAACTCGCAGAAACATTGTCAAAAGTATAACGGATGCAAGAAAGAAGAACAACGTAGCAACATATATAAACAATCGTACACCACGGAGTTGTACGAAAATACACTATGCGATAAAATACTCGCAATGACTTTTACAGTACGAAAAATTAACGACAAGCCTCGCGGCAGAAAAGTATGGCTGACGAGGCTAGCAGCCATCCTTACTATTGTGCAACCTTTACTACAAATCGCTGGAAGGTTAAAAGAACACGTAGACGGAGAGAAGAAGAAGAGAGCACGTGTAAGCATTTTGAAGAGGTCTCTACTCATAATGATCGCTGTTCTTATTTCCCTGATGCTCCTTGCGAGTATTGGAAAAGCCATGATGTCTGTAAGAAACCTTGGTATTACAAATATTATTTCTATCGCAGGAGCAGACCTACCAAAAGACAACAATGGATACACCAACTTCCTTCTGATGGGACAGGGGCATGCAGACCATGACGGAAAGAACCTGACAGATACCATTATGGTTGCAAGTGTCGACCCAAAAGGAACCAAGAGCACGGTACTCCTCTCTTTGCCACGAGACCTTCACCTCTTAAATACAGAAAGAATGGGTAAGGGAAAGCTGAACACCATGTACCGCGACTTCCGTAGTTACCTTATATACCAGAAAGGGCTCGAACCAGAAGTAGCATCTATTGATGCCCTGCAAGAGATCGCAAACGAACTTAGTCGAAAGCTAGGGATCAACATTCATCACACGGTAAAAGTAGACTTCATCGCATTCACCAGAGCAGTAGACACTCTCGGTGGTATAGACATAGATGTTCCCTACGACATTAACGACCAGGAGTATCCAAATGAAACCTTTGGCTATGAACCTTTTGTCATTAAAGCAGGCCCTCGGCACCTCGATGGTGAGACTGCACTAAAGTACGCACGGAGCAGGCATACCACGAGCGACTTCGGGCGATCTGCGCGTCAGCAACAAGTACTCGGCACCATGGCTCACACTGCAAAAGAAACTGGCGTACTCAAAGACCCTGCAGCCATCACATCATTTATGAAGATCATGTCGGAAAACGTCGAAACTACTATGACACTTCGTGAACTAATCGGCGCTGCAGAGATCGCACAAAAACTTGATAGAGACAGTATCGTCGCCATGCAACTCAACGATCGCAATGCACTCTACGACTACATTATCGAGCCAGGTGGATTCCTCTACACGCCACCGCGCTCACTCTTTAAAGGAGCATCTGTCCTTCTTCCGGTGTCTATTCCAGAGTTCCCAGTTACATGGAGACAGCCGAAAGCATTTGCTGAACTCATCTTTAGAAACAGAGAGCTCTACCTAGATCGCCCTGTCATTTCTATTCTCAATGCTGGAGGTCCTCCGGGTACCGCAAGAAAGCTTGGAACAGAACTCAAGCGCTATGGGTTTACAGTGAGCACTATAGAGAACGCCGAAACAGAGAAAATAGACGCTTCGATGATCATCGGTGCCGTCGAACCAGACGAAATAGTAAAAAAGGTAGGAAAGATGCTTGGAATGCCTTTAAAACCATCTCCAAGCGATTTACCTGCCAGTCAGAAAGAGCGAATTACCATTATTTTAGGACGTGATTACCGCTATACTCCTTTGCAGAATCTAATCAAAAATCTCCTCTCCAACCCCACCCCCTAACCCTACCCCCTAATCCTACCGTGACTCCTAGAGAGATCATCGCAAAAGCGTGGGCAATGACCAAAAAAGAAAAACTTCTTCGAAGGTGGGGGTTCTCTTCAGCTCTACTAGAGACATTACTCAACGTAAAACTCCTCATCTACCAGTCTTGGTTCTTTTACCTCTACGTTATCAAGGGTGAAACTATTAGCTTCTTTGCAATGGAAGAGCTCTTTATAGAATACATGCCAGCAACAGTTGCATGGTCGCTTATCGTCTTCATCTTCTTTCTCGTTGCAGTGGAGCTTATCTTCCCTCACTTTGCGAAAGGTGCAGTCATCGGGCTTGCAGCGAAAGCACACAAAAAACAGGAGGTAAAAGGAGGACTGGTTCTCGCACTCTATAACTGTGTCCCCATCTTTATTGTTCATGAACTCTTCGTTCTTGGTGGCATCTCTACTGTCATTACTATTGGCTCTCTTATGATCCGGTACGGACCTCCAGGAGATTTCCTACTCCTCCCACTCGGACTTCTTGTGTTCTTCTGGATATTCTCCAACATTTTGCATTTCTTTGCAGCGTTTGCAGAAGAAGCAATTGTTATCCATAAACTTGGACCGTTCGCTGCTATCGGCAAAAGTATGAAGCTCATTATTAGTCACCTCGGACACGTTGTCTTCTTGCTGATCCTTCTCTTTGTTATTAGCCTTCGTATTCTGATAAACATCGTGATGATCCTCCTCATTCCAGGAGTCGTCATGGGTGTCGGTTTACTCCTTACAAAAGTCTTCTCCCCTGTACTGAGTTACAGTATTGGAAGCTTTATTGGTTTGATTCTCGTTGCAACAGGAAGCTACTTCTTTGCATACGTCACGGTCTTCAAGCAAACCGTGTGGACCATTACCTATCTAGAACTCAGCCAGATCAAAGACCTCGATGTCATCCACGAGGAAGCGAAAGAGTAGTAGTGTAAACTGTGTCCATGAAAGATTATCACGTACGTCTACGGAGCAATATCTGGAAGCTTTATATCCTCGATTTTTTACGTGGGTCACTATTCTTCATTCCAATCATTGTCCCGTTCATGCTGAGCACTGGTCTCAACCTCCAACAAGTATTCATCTTGCAGGGTATTTTTACAATGATCTCTGTTCTGTTTGAAATTCCTTCTGGGTACGCATCAGATAAATGGGGCCGAAAAAGCACGTGCATCGTTGCTGGTGTTACCTCGTTCATCGGGATCTACTTCTATGCCATCAGTACGAACTTCACAACGTTCCTCGTTGGAGATATCTTCCTTGGAATTGGCATGAGCTTTTATTCAGGAACGCTTGAAGCACTCATGTACGACACGCTCCTTGAACTAGGCGAGACAGACTCTTATAAGCGTGTCAGTGGAAACCTCGCCCTATCACATTTTGGGGCAGAGGCAATTATGAGCGTCATTGGAGGCTTCCTCGTAGCGTATAGTCTCAGGCTGCCTGTGTATGCATCGCTGGTTCCGTACGGACTCGGATGTCTTGTCGTCCTGCTCCTCCAAGAACCACGAAGGCACAAAATGCAGGAAGGAAGACACCTTGAAATCATGTGGCGGATCACCAAAGAAAGTATCATCCATAATGTCCCACTGCGATGCATCATTATTCTTAATAGTGTCATAGCCCTTATGACCATGTCGCTCTTCTGGTACACCCAGCCATACCAGACAAGTGTAGGGCTTCCTCTAGTGTACTTCGGACTCATACACGCCGTCATTGTTTTGATTGGCGCCATCGCATCAAAGTACACGCATAGCCTAGAACAATATTTTGATGATCGATTACTCCTCACAACCATCGCACTCACTGTGTTCATATCGTTTATTGCACTCGGATACATCTCCTCCCTATGGGCGCTCGTCTTCTTCGGCTTTGCACGTATCGCTTGGGGGATCCTCTCTCCTCTTACCAGTAACATTATTAATAGAATGACAACCTCTGACATACGAGCAACAGTATTGTCTATACGATCGTTCTTCTTCCGTGGAATGTTTACACTCGCTTCTCCTCTGCTTGGTTACATGGCAGATGTATTAACTATTAACCAAGCAATTCTCATAACAGGAATAGTAGGAGGGATACTGATAGTGATCACGTTCTTCAGTATGAGTTTAGTGTGGAATAAAATTCCACAATAAAAAAGATTTGACAGTGAACACCCGTACACCTACTATGGTGTACGACCGTTCCACCATACACTATGAGCCTTACACCACATCAGCGCACCGTGCTGAATTACATCGGAGAGTTCCAACGCAAACGCGGATACTCCCCTTCACTGAGCGACCTTGCTCTTGCCTTTGGCGTGAGTAGTAAAAATGCTGTCGCGAAAGTGGTAAACGTTTTAGTGCGCGAAGCACACCTGGAAAAAGACCCAAAGGGCCGTATTAAGATTATGGAACACGGAAACGAAACAGAAAACGTACCACAACCAATGATGCTTCCCCTCTTCGGTCCTATTTCTGCAGGTTTTGCAGCACCAGTAGAAGAGCAAGCAGAAGAAATGATCACACTGGATAACTATCTGATTGGCGACAAGGCTTCCACCTTCCTCTTGCGTGTCAAAGGAGACAGTATGATGGATGCAGGTATCTACGAAGGAGACATCGTCGTCGTGAACCGTAAAAAAACACCGAAGCTCAATGACATTGTTGTCGGAGTACTCGACGGAGAGTTCACCTTAAAGCGCCTCAAGCGCGATAAGGGAAATACTATTTGCAAGCCGAGAATGCCAGTTATCCGGACATGTACGCTGTTGAAGAGCTACAAACAGCAGGTGTCATAGAGGGGATAATGCGAAAGTACTAACACCTATTTTATTACCGTTTTACAACGCTTTTTAATGATCGCGCATATCGATGCGGATGCTTTTTTTGCCTCCGCCCTCCAAAGAAAACGGCCAGACCTAAAAGGAAAACCACTACTCGCGCTGGGTATGGGAGGAGGGTGCGTGATAGCTGCAAGCTATGAAGCAAAAGCATGCGGGATAAAGACTGGTATGCGCCTCGGAGATGCAAGGCGACTATGCCCAAACGCTGTTGCTCTTCCGTCAGACTTCGACGAAGCGCTCCTTGCCTCTCGTCAGATAGAACAGATCCTCCAGAACCGTTGCCCAATCATTCAGCGGTACAGTGTTGATGAATGGTTCCTCGATGTCCGTGCATTACCAGGTGGTGTCCCTGAAGACATCCTCGGTTGGGCAGTAGAACTAAAAGATACGGTAAGCCGCTCTGTCGGGCTGACTGTCTCTATAGGAGTTGGACCAAGTAAGTTACTCGCAAAGATGTCTAGCGAGTACCAAAAGCCCTTTGGGGCAACCATAGTCTTACCTCATAAAGATTCTAAACGCGCGAACTGCCCTTCCATTTTAACGATCGAAGAATTCCTGCGCGACAGAACAGACGACTCAATCCCCGGGATAGGAGCAAGGCGCGCTGTACATGCCGAAGCAAACGGCTGGCACACTGCATGGGACATCGCAAATGCTGACAAAGAGAAAGTGCAGCGTCTTTTTGGCAGGCCTGGACTCGACATGCAACGAGAGCTCCTCGGTGAGGCACTCGAGAAAGTGGAAACAGAGAGCGCTCCACCGAAATCTATTTCTCGCACACGAAGTTTTAGACCTGATAAAAATAGAGAGATGGTGTACGCACATCTTTTACATCATTTGACCTACACCATGCTAAAAATGAGGCGTGAAGGTTTGGCATGTACGTCGGTCACTGTGTGGCTTCGAAATGCGGAGTACACCTTCGAACAAAAAATATACAAACTCCCCCAAGCCACAGATACTGAAGAACAAGTACTTCCCTACATGCATAAGTTATTTGAAAAACTCTATGAGTACGGAACCGCGTACACCCAAGTAGGCCTTGGGCTTTATGGGCTCAACCCAAAAGGCGGCGTGCAGTATTCTTTATTCGAGAACATTAAAAGATTAGACGAAGCAGAAGATGTCCAACGTGCTATGGACACTCTTCATAAACGATACGGAAGGGAATCCCTCAAGCGTGGGGCAGCTCTTCCTGTTGTCAGTGCCAAGAAGCAGCGTCTGGGAGCCATAAACGAGTAGCCTGTGTGACAATGTATATACAATGTAATACAAAATAGCTTTGCTATTCCTTTGCCTCTTTTGCAACTTTTGAAAGATCAAAAGTAGCCAAAAATCTTAGCCACGCCACTGATATGAACGACGTCTGTCAGTTGCGTTTGTCTGAGCGAAAAGAATAACCATGCCTACTTCTTTATAGTGCCCGAATGCTCCGCAAGGCGGAGTTGAGGGTACGCACGTCTACAGTGAAAGAGTTATTGCTTTGAGTGAGTTAGCAACTGACTTGATTTTTCGTGCCTTTTTATCAAGAAAAAGGCACAAGAGAAATAGCGGAGCTGTGTCACATTGTATCGCATTTGTGACACAAACAATTACTTCAAACTCTCCAATCTATCAAGAACCTTTGCAAGCTTCCCTTCTGCAGTAGATAGCTTCTCTCTTTCAAGAGCTACCACCTCCGCTTGTGCATTTTCAACAAATTTCTCGTTACCGAGTTTTGCATTAACACCTTTGATAAACCCTTCAAGTTTAGCTTTTTCTTTACCAAGCTTTTCAATCTCTTTGTCTTTATCAATAAGGCCATCAAGAGGCATATGGATCTCGACATCTTTCAGGAACGATGATGCTGCATTGTCAGGCTTCGCAGCACCTGGATTCGTATCAATCGTCAGACTCTCTACTCTTGCAATACTTTTGATGTGCGACTCTTGAGATTCCAAAAGCATTCCGTGTTTCTCCGTAAGCAATGTAATACTTATTTTTGCCCCCGGCTCTATCCCCTGGTCAGATCGCAAACTTCGAATTCCAGAGATCACATCGATCACTGTTTGCAAATCATCCTGAGCTGTTTGGTCTTTTAATCTTTCATTAACAACTGGCGACTCATGTGCAATAAGCATTCCAGCATCGGTCGGTTTTACACTGTCCCATAACTCTTCTGTTACAAACGGACAGTAAGGATGAAGTAATGTAAGCAAAGTTCTCAGTGTATGAATAAGTACTGCAGGGTTTGCTTCTCCTTTAGAAAGTTCTAAGTACCAGTCACAGAAGTAATCCCATGTGAAGCTATAAAGCTTCTCACCTGTTTCACTCAAACGATAGTCAGTAAGACCATCAGATACATCTGTGACCAAGTCTTGTAACGCCGAAAGCAATGCCTTGTCTGCAAGGGAAAGGTCTCCACTGAGGTCTGCTTTGCTATGCACATCAAACTTCGCCTCCTCGCACTGCATCAATACAAAACGAGATGCGTTCCAAAGCTTATTAATAAAGTTTCGGTACCCTCCAATCTTCTCTTCAAACAATTTCTGGTCGTTGCCTGGACTCTGACCAACAATCATCGACATACGAAGAGCATCTGCACCATAGGTAGGAATAATATCTAAAGGATCTATCATCGTTTCTGGCTTCGACTTACTCATCTTCTGACCATCGCGTGAACGGATCATCCCATGGAGGTATACTTTCTCGAAAGGAATCTCTCCTGTTGCATACGTTGTCATCAAAATCATTCTGGCTACCCAGAAGAAGATAATATCGTATCCCGTTTCCATTACCTGTGTTGGGTGGAACTTCTTGTAGTCAGGACTCTGGTCCAGCATCTCTTTAAGCGTCAGAGAATAGTCCTCTGTAAGCTTCGGGTCTACGAGTGTGCTCCATGTCCAAAGGGCTGAGCTAAACCACGTGTCGAGCGTATCTGGGTC